>Ga0208379_1000134_pt1 | contig 35248 bp, 59 predicted proteins | sample CryBogCBE02Aug07_FD_184559 | JGI IMG/M metagenome (GOLD analysis project Ga0208379, IMG submission 184559) | Freshwater microbial communities from Crystal Bog, Wisconsin, USA - CBE02Aug07 (SPAdes) | ecosystem: Environmental > Aquatic > Freshwater > Lake | place: Crystal Bog, Wisconsin, USA... | reverse complement strand
AGTTTAGAGCTATCCATAGCCGATAAATTATCAATGCTTAGGCTTTATGAATGGCAAGGATTTTCCGTCCCTGTAAAACCTGCTGATTTTCATATTGAAGCAGCCACCATGCTACGCCAGCAACAAAAAAAGCTGACAAAGTACGAACTGCGTCATGTAGCACAGCGTGACAGAATTGCAATATTAGAAATGCAGCATAAACAGCAACAAGCTGAAATAGATGCGTTGAAAAATGAACTAGATACAGCAAACAAAGCCTATATGTGGATGGATGAAACATACAAAGGAAATTTAGCTGAAATAGATGCGTTGAAAGCAAAAGTAAAACAATGGGAAGAATGGAAAGAATCATTAAACGGATGGAGTAAGAAATGAACGAACGGATTAGAGAACTTGCTGAACAGGCTGAGGTAATTTATTGTGATGGTGAATATCGAGAAGAAGATCTTGCGGCACTACAAAAGTTCGCTGAGTTGATTGTTCAGGAATGTGGTGTGGCATTATCACCAATGCTTCGTGACCAGATTAGTAGAGGTAAAGCATTTGAGTTGATAAAAACATAGTGAAGAAATTAAAAAGGCACAAGAGAAATGAACAATAAACCAGTAGCGTGGATTGTGGATGGGAAAATTATATATCCAGCAAAAACACTAACAGATGAGGAAATAATTGAAATTTGGAGTGGCATGGAAACTGACACAGGCGAACAAAACATTGCTTTTGCTAGAGCAATACTAAGAAAGGCACAAGATAAATGACTACCTTTACAACTGAAGATAGAGTTGCCGTTTATAACGGCATTGAACAAGGGTCTGAGGAATGGCTAAAGATTCGCTTGGGCAAAGTAACAGCTAGTGGTGTAGCTGATGTATTAGCAAAAACTAAAACAGGCGTATCGGCTTCTAGGGGCAATTATTTAATAAAGCTGGCTATTCAAAGGGTAACTGGTGTTGTTGAGGAAAGTTATACCAATGATGCAATGCAATGGGGCAAAGACAATGAAGCACAAGCTAGAGTCGCTTATGAAGTTACATCAGGTAATTTTGTGGATCAAGTTGGGTTTGTGGATCATCCTAATATTAATTGGTTTGGTTGCAGTCCTGATGGCCTGGTTGCTAATAATGGTCTTGTAGAAATTAAATGCCCTAATTCAGCAACTCATTGGTCTTACATTAAAGATGATGGGCCTCCAACCAAATATTACATTCAGATGCAAGCGCAGATGGCTTGTACAGGCAGAGATTGGTGTGACTTTGTGTCTTACGATCCTAGAATGCCAGAACGTAGTCAATTGTTTATTAAGCGAGTAATGCGAGAAAATGATTACATTGCTGAAATGGAAACAGAAATTAAAAAGTTTTTAGATGAAGTGGCAGTAGAAGTTAATTTAATGAAAGGTAATTAAAAATGGCAATTAAATATTATGTAAAAGCGGCAGTTTCTGAATATACCGATAAAGATGGCGCAAATAAAAAGCGTTATCAAACTATTGGAATCGTTACTGAAACTAAAAAAGGCGATTTAATGATGAAATTAGAAATGATTCCATTTTTAGGTCTTAAAGAAGGAACTTTATGGGCCTATTTAAATATTCCTGAAGATAAACCTCAAAGCCCTTCTCTACAACAAATTGATGAAGATGTACCTTTTTAATATGACAAGAGAACAAATGGCTTTTCAGCTTTTGCGATTGATGATTTCTCATGATTGGAAATTTGATGTAACTGTAAAAGATTGGGACACCCAAGCTGTAGAAAGGGCATTCCGTATTGCTGATTTATTTATTAAAGAAAGCGAGATTACTAATGTCGAAACTTAACGAACATATTTGGACTGCGGCAGGAACAGATATTACAATTCGATGGAAAATGCACGGCTGGATAGCCCCATCAGAAATACAGGGTTATAGAGATAAATGGAGGTATTATCAAAATTTACCTTTGCGACAGCTTGATGATGCCGCTAAAGAGCAATATGAACAAGTTTTAAGAAAAGCTAAAGTTATGAGGATTAGATAATGGCAACTAAAAAATTAACAGTAAAAGCACCAGCTATTAAAGAAAAGTCAGGCAAAGTTATTGTTGCCAAATCTAAAGCATATAGCCATGATGAACTTAAAAAAATGGCTGGTAAAGAAGCTAAACACGCCAAACATGAGTTTGAGCTTTCTAATGGCCGTATTGTTACTCGAAAAGTAGCGGCCAAAGTAGCTGAAAAAGCTGGCGAAGTTCCTAAATCAGTCGGTAAAAAACTACACAGCCATGACCTAAGAAGGGCAGAAGGCATTAAAAAGAAAGTGATGAAATGACAGAAGAAAAGATTCCTTTTGGCGGAACCATGAAAGTGCCTTCAGATGCTTGTGAGGAGGCTTTCTTTGCCTTATATCCTGATTTCTTTTATGAAGGTTCTACAGCGTTAAATCTTTGGACTCAGGCCTGGCAAGCGGCTTTAGATTGGGTTCAGGAAGAAACGCCTAGAATTCAATTAATATGAAAAAAAAGAAAATTCGAGTTACTTATGAAACTAGGTATAAAGAATTACTTAAAGAGTATCAAGGGGCTTTGGATAAAATGGGCAAACAAACTCTTAAAATTATCAAGCTTCAAAAGCTTTTAAGAGAAGCGCATGAGATTATGATGAAACATTTAGATTTTAAAGATTAATTTTTTAAGCGGCAGTTAAGCCGACAGTCAAGGATGCAACAAGTAAGGATTTTTTCGGCTTTCCGCCTTACAGCTATTAGTTGCCAAATTGATGCCGCTACCCTTGCAAAATATCCATTGCTTTATGAATTCGATTAATACGATCATCAAGACCTACAGTTCCGCCATTGATGCGTTTAGTCATGGTAGTCCAATCTTCCTGGTCAGCAAGGGCATTTAAGCCTTTTTTGTTCCAAAACCATCCAGCGGACATACAAGCCCATTCAGGCTCTAATAGAAGCTCAGGATGCTCTGCTAAAGGTTGTCCTAGAGCTTGTCCACATACAGTTACATTAGAACGCCCAGTAAGCTGGAAAATGCCTCTGCCATGAAATTTAAAACCATCGCCATCTTCAGTATTTCCAAGATCTGCTCTGCCGCCATAAACCTTATTGGCTAGTTTTTCAGGATTATTCGCATATTGATTAGCCACATCCAAATTAGGAAATCTGCTGGGCCAAACAGCCATAAGTCTAGAAGCTGAGTATGAAAGTCCTTCTTCAAGGTTTTTGAAGTTATTAGATTCATGCTGTGCTTGTCCTATAAAAGCTGCTTGTCTTGTAGGAGTATCTATGCCATATTTGGCAAAAGTATCATTTAAAGGATTTAGCCATTTTGCATCTATGCCAAGTGCTTGTAACTGCTCATTTGTCATCGTCTGAACCTATTTTAATTCCAGTAATCAAGCCAATAAAGCCACCAACAATAGTTTGAAATGCTGGTGTAATAGCTTCAAATATCTTAGTGTTATCTACTTTTTCTACAAAAAGACCAACAAGTAGCACACCAACCATAGACAAAAGGATAAGAGTAAGAGTAACAGTAGCGAGGAGGGTGACATAAGCACTTAATTTTTCTTTATTCATTTTATTGCATCGTATTGTTTATAACAGGCATCTAATGCTGATCTTATTTTGTCTGCTCTGGCAGCTTCCCTGATAAGAAATTCTGCATCCTCTGCATAAAGGGAGGCCCCAGTTCCATTTTGTCCATTGTTGGATTGGTCGGTGCGACTACTACGCTTCCGCAGCTCGCTAATAGCATTGACAAGCTGATTGTTAATAGAATTGATTTGTGCATCTTTATTTTTCCTTATTTCATCAGTTGCTAATTGGGCTTGATGTTCTTTTTTTACAGTTTCAGATATTTGAGTTGCTATGTAATCGTTAAAACGCAAATGTTCAACATAAAATCCAGCACCAAAACCACCAAGCGCAATAGCTATATAAATATAAACTGAAGATACTCCGCCAGTAAACAAAGATAATAAAAAGTTCATATTAATTAGGCTCTGAACCTGATAATTGTTTTCCAGCTACGGAAGCCGCGCCGCTACCTGAAACAATACCTAATGCTCCTGCAAGTTCGGTCAAGCTAATTTCTTTTCCTGCGTATATTAAATAAATAGCTGATGCGCCAACCAATATAAAACCAAGCATCCAGGCCCAACGAGCTATGTCGTGAGTTTGATTATCTTTTCCTGTCAAAATGTGTTTGAATATATCGCCCATTTATATAACTCCTAATACAAATTTTAACCACAATGTAACTATTAAAGCTGCTAAAAAACACCAAACTTGAACTCGTCTTACTTCTTTTAAATCATGCTGATATTCTTCATTGGCTTTGCGTTCCATATTTTCTATATCCAGCTTAATTCTTAATACTGATTCCCATTCTTTTGCACCATACTGCTTTACAAATTGAATCTTTAAATTTGCTTCCTCATCGGAAATTTGTTTCTTTCGTTTCCATTCTTCAAGGGCTTTTATTAATGCTCTTTCTTTTTTTAAATCCGTTTCTCGCTTTGCCCTAATTCTTTCTCTAGCTTTTTGTTGTGCTACCTCTATACCATCTTGCTGTATTCCTTCTATGCTTTTAGATAAGCTTTTGCTGGCTTCTCTGCTTGCATTTAGGCTACCGCTAAGAGTCTTTGCTCCTTCGGATAATCCAAATGGGTCTGACATACATCATTTTTTTATAAAAACAAAGTCAGTAATAAAGCTAATTATTGCTCCACCTACTGAAGCAATACCCATTAATGCCCATAATGAACCTTTAGACCTTTCAGCCATAGCAATCAGTTCTTCAATTTTGAGTTCTAATTTGTCCATCTTTTTGTTCATTTCTTCTAATTTTTTTTCGTTATTTTCCACAGTATTCCAAAGAACTCCGTAGCGAACTGGGTCTAACTCGAAAGACATAAGTTGCTCCATTAGGTTTTCATTATGAAAGCTAGTGAATAATATAATGGAGTGTTAGTTCCAACGCTTGTCATCACTCCTGATGAAGCAAATCCGCCTGTAGCATTAACAGAAAAAGAATTACCTGAACCAACCACAAAGCTGTCTTGTAAGTTTGGAGTGCCATTCTGACCATTACAAAGCACATAACCGCTTGGAACAGTAGCAATAGATCCTGACCATACCAAAATTGCGCCACTTGGCACGTTAGCTAACGCCGCGGAAGATGGAATGCCAGCAATATTGTCATAGGTATAAAGCGTTACATTGGCAGATGTTGCCAATACAAACTTATAAGAAACGCCTGAAGTAAGCCAAATTTCTGTTGGTGCAATACCATTAACGCCCAATACAATAGGATTAGCACAAGCAATAGAACCAGAATTACTTGTATAAGTTGCCAATGGAGTTGTAGAGCCAGCCTGGTATGTATAAAGTAACCCTCCAGCCAAAGGAAGATTGTCTAGCCCCAAAAATGGAGTCATGGTATTGCCAATAGGCGATAGTAATACAGTCATTATTGTTCCTTAGCTGTTGGATTACCAGATAACAAGCCCCTTAAAGCTGTTGCTGGTACATTTTTTAATCTTGACTCAAATTTAGGTATTTCTCCAAGTCGCATCATATCTGCCAACTTAGATACTGAATTATTTTTATTAAGATTAGCGATTTGTTTAGCCCCAAAAGTGCTACCTGATAATAAAGCAGCAGATAAATTGCCACTAAGCGCATGAGTTCCAACTGTACTCAAAACACCCATAACAGTATCAGGAGCAAATTTAGATAGAAGATCTAAAGTTTTTTGAGTTACGCTACCTCTAGCTACATTTTTAATTGCTTCTTGTTCTTCAAGAGTAAAAAGCCTCATGCGCTTATCATTTCTTGCCAAACTATTCATTTGATTTTTTAAATATGTAGATAAGCTTTGATTAGTAAATTGAGCATCATTTACCATATCATCAAATATTTCAGCCTTTTTTAATCTAGAATATTGAGTTCTAGCATCTTTCCATGCTTGAGCACCTTGAGGACTTCCAGCAGTTAAATGCTGATCTGGAGCATGAAGAACATAACTATCAAACTCGTCTTTTAATTTTCCAGCCAACATTCTAACTTTAGGATTTGGAGAAACTTGCTCTCCAGCAATAATTTCTCTTAATGCTTGTAGCTCTAAATAATCTTTTGGTCTAGATGTATTTTTTAATTCATCTAATGCAGCTTTAATTCCTGAGTAAGTGTTTGAATTTTCAGCATAACCAAACTGCCTTAAATCTTTACCAACTTGATCCATATGCGCTGCAAACTTATCAGGAGCAAATTGAATTCCTGATTTTTCGGCTTGACTGTAAAGATTTTTTGCAGTTGCAGCAAGTTCTTCTTGAGAAGGAGCATTTAAAGATCTTTGCTTTAATGAAACTCCAAAAGGCATACCTGCAATAGCACCAGCACCCATAGCCAGATAAGGATTGTTGGTTTTTTCATAAACAGCTTGACCTGCCACAGCAGAAGGAATGGAAGCGGCTAATTGTTTATAAGGTGCAGCAGAAGCAGACTCAGCTACTCCTCTTACAAAAGGAGAAGCTGCTGTTGTTGCCAATCTTGTCATCGCAGGTAATTCGGCAGCAGTTCCACCCATTGCGCTACCAGCAGTTTGAATCATTCTTTCTGGGCCAGTTTGAGCTTCAGGAAGGCCAAGTTTATTCATATATTGCTGAGTTATGTCGCTTGGCATTCCTAATTTAGGAATATTGGTTCCAGCAAAACGATTAATGCCACCTGTAACAGCATTGATGCCAGTATTTAATACATCGCCAACAGGAAGCGCAACAGAACCTACAAGAGCTCCTGGAGGCCCTGCAAGAGTTCCGCCAATAGCAGCACCAGTTACAGCAGGAGTTGCTCCTCTAGTAAATAATCCAGCAGCCCTATTTAAAGTAAGATTAGGTTTTGGTTGAAGTTCTGATTCAGGAATATTGGTGCTTCCTGGCAAAGATTCTGGATTTATAAAAAGTTTATTATTTTCAGAAAGGTCTACACCCTCTAAAACTTTATCAAGATACTTTTCTGGATCTTTAGTTTTAAATCCACCATAAGCTTTCATGGCTTTTACATAATCGCCGCCATGCTCTTTATGTAGTTGGCTAATGTAGTAATCCATTGCAGCCCTAGCTTCATCAGCTTTAAATGGATTAAATTCAACGCCTTGTTTATGTAACATGGCAACTGTTTCTGGCATAAATTGACCTAAACCCATAGCACCAGATTCAGGATTTACAGCATGAGGATTGCCAGAACTTTCAGTTTGAATAACATTTTCCAAAAGCTTTGTTGGAGTTCCATAACTTTTTTTGGTATCAAATTTGTTTGATTCAGGAGGTGTATATCCAGTAACTTGAACACCAGGTTTACCTGTGCCAGTTTTACCAGAACCAGGCAAAAGTGCAGGTGCTGTTAATGAATCTGGATCTACAAATTCTAAAGCCATTATTTGCCCCTAGTAGCAAGATTATTAATAACTCTTAAATCTTCTTGAGCTTTTTTATATCTTTCTGATTTTTCTCCGCCAAGTTCTTTTGTAACTTGAATAAGCCCTTGTGGGTCTATACCAGCATTTCTTTTAGCATCAGCCAATCTTATTGAATCTAAGTTTAAATTAGAATTCCATTTTTGCTGATATTCATTTGCATACAAAGGATTGTTATTGCTAATGGTTTGAGATTTATCTACCCCATGATTAAACATTTGAACACCATAAGCCAATGCTCTGTTATATCTAGAGGTATATTGAATAGCTTCTGGATTCCAAGTAGTTTTACCTGCTGTTTGAACAGCTTGTTCAATTTGTTTTTGAGTTCCGCCAGTACCGCCCATTTTTCCTGCTCCGTATGCAGGATTTTGCGACAGTAAATTGGTTTCATTAGTTAATACATGGCCTAAAATATCAAAGTTTGCCGCTGGATTTCTTGTATTAAAATCAGGAATTCCAACATAGTTACCTTTAAGCGCATTCCATAACTGAGCACCTTGTCCAGTATCGGTAACTTGTGATAACTGAATGGCTTGATTTGCAGCAGATTCAATTTGAACCGCTTTACCAGCTTGCTCTCTTGAAGTATTAACCAAATTATTACCAATCTCAAGATTAGTAGAAGTTTGAGGTGAAAGAGCAGATACAACAGGCTTTTGTTGATTTGCAGGTTTATTCATTTGTGCTGGTGTAACACCACCTTGAGCACCAGGAACTTGATAACCAACAGGTTGCATTTGTCCTTGTGGGCCAACTAAATATTCTGTTCCTGGAGGCAATCCAGAACCATCACCAGGTTGAGCAACTTGTTTAGTTCCAACAGGAATTTGACCTTGAACAAATTGATTTTGCGGCGCACCTTGATATTGTGATGTTGGAATAAATTGTGTTCCTTGACCAGTAGAAACTGGAGTAGGAGCACGATTAGCTTGTGCAAATTGCTCTGTGTTTGTACCAGCTTGTTGAACACCATTTTTAATCATTTGAACAGCTTGAAAAGGATCTTTATCTACTAGACTAAGAATCTCTTGATGAGCTTTGCCACCATTCATTTCTGGTACGCCAATACTATGCAAGTATTCTTTAGTTTGATCTAATTTCTTTTTAATACCTTCTTTATTGCCATTAATAAAATCTGCATCAGTTAGAAGGCCACCATAAGTCGATCTAGAAATATTTGCATAATGTTGTTGCAAATCAACTCCAGCCTTTTCCGCTTCAAGAACTTTCTTTTTGCTTTCAGCTTTGCCGCCTTCAATTTTAGGCTGCAATAGAGCTTGCTTTTCTTGATAATCAAGCAAATTGTTAAGTTGAGTCATTCCATCTTGCGGAACATATTTATTGCCAGCAACAGGATTAACTTGATAATTAGGTTCTTGAAAACCTTTAACGTCAAAAGCCATAATTTATCCTTTAAGCACTCATGTAATCTGCGGAATACTGACCACCAAGTTGTGTAGCTCCGCCAACAGGAGTGGGCAAATTAAATGAATTTCCTGCTGTTGGAGTAAATCCAGTTGAATTTACTATGTTGTTATAGTCTTGAGGTTTATTGGGCTGAGAAAAATAATTACCAGCTAATGCTCCAAGCATTGTCCCTGTATTGCCATACATATTAGCCATAGTATTTGCTGCGCCTGCTGTGCCTGACCCTTGTGCGTAACCTTGCTGACCATAGTTTCCTGCTAATGCACTACCTAATGAAGTATTTAGATTAGCCATTGAACCTCCATAACCAGTAGTTACATCAGCTAATTTGCTTGTAGCATCTAATCCCATTTTAGAAATAGGCGTTAAATTGCCAAAAATGTTATTACGTTGAGTTTGATAGTTGGTAAATGCGTTTTGATAAGCATTTTGAGCAAAATTACCTACATTAGACTGTAAACCTTGCAAAGCATTACCGCTTAACAATCCGCCGCTTGCATTGGAAACAGCATTGGTAGTGCCTGTTAATTGACCTTTTAAAAAATCATAATTAGGAGCAAGGCCATTATATAAATCTTGGGTATTAAACTGATGCGATGCGTAGCCGCTATTAATTAAATCGCTTAAATTATTGGTTGCCGCTGTTCCTGCTGTTGTATAAGGGGTATATAAACCACTAGCAGTATTGTAGGCATTGGTTAAATATGGGCCAGCATTAGTAAATCCAGTATTTAACGCAGTTGCAGCATTTTGCAATCCAGCAACTTGTTGCGCTGCGCCCTCTCGTTGGCCTTGAGCAGCCGTAGTTCCGCCTATAGCTTGGCCGACAATGTTACCTATAATAGGTGCTGCTACTGAAGCAGCTAAAACTGAACCGATTGGCATTTTAAACCTCTTTTATCAATACTTTATCTATTTTATCTGCATCTGTTTCATTTGTGGCATGAATACAGTACCAAACACAATCTTCTAACGCTAAAATTGCATGATTTACGCTATTTTTAATTTCAATACAAACTGGTGCTACATACTGATTAGAAGAATCATCAGTAGTAATTAATACAGAACCTTTAGCCAAAATGCTTAAATGGCTGTAATTATGTTGATGCGATAACGCCGTATATCCTTTTGGAATACACATTTCTTTAGAATACAGGCCATCAGAAAAATGATGAATAGTACCTAAGTCTACCTCAAAAGTGCCTAATTTTTGAGCAGCAAGTTCAGTAATTGTTGTCATGGATTGTAATAAGGAACTTTAAAAGGTTGTCCATTAATCGTAACATTCATAAACCCTGCTGGATTTGCAGGCAAAGTAGCAGAACCAGCCGTAGCAGTAGTCGCTGAAGTGTTATTTGTCAAATTTAAAAAAAACTGAATCCAAGCTCTAGTTGGCCTATTTATAGGAGGATTATCTAAAAAATCCGTTTGAGGCAAAGGATTATTAGTATTTCCAGAAAATATTTGATTACTCATTAATTTTCACCTTCCGAACCTTTAAGGTTTGCAGAAACCACTACAGCTTTAATTGGATCAGTAACGACTACTTCAAAAATTCTATCTCTAGCCATACCAAGTCTACGCCAAATAGCCCTGTGTTTGTAATATCCCTGCTGTCCTAAATCTTGCCAATATTCTTTTGACCAAGTAGATCCACCATCATTAGACCAGCGAAGCATAGCTTTTGGGTTATATAAAATGTCATTTTGATTAAGTTGTCCAGCATTCCCCAAAACATCAATATCTTGCACTCCAATAGTCAATGGAGTATTTAAGGGGATGGTATATGGACTACCTAAATAAGTATTTCTATCACGTGAAAAGCCATTAATTCCAACACCAGGTTGAAACTGAATTTGCAATTCGTCAAAATACTGACGTTGTAAATCGGTCAAAATATGAGGAGCTCTACGCAATCTGCGAATTTCGCCGCCATTATCTGTGTAATTGGCTTGATCTAATTGATACAGATTGCCATTTTGCCAATCTCCAACAACTACAACACCTTGAAAAACAGCCGCACAATTACTGCGATGACGATGGTATTGGTTGTTTGAATCTACCCATAACCATTTATGCCATAACTCTGTAGTAAAGTCATACGCCCAAGTAATATCAATAGTCGGAAAGCTTACAACATAGACTTCATGGCCTTCTAGCTGGTATGTATAAGCTATGGCATCGGCTGTATATTGGTCTAAAAGACTTTGTTCTACAGCATGGGTAGAAATGCGCTGAGGAGTATAGCCATTCATCAAAACAACTTGATTTAAACCGCGAATGTTTTGAGAAACATAAGCAAAAGAGTTTCCTACTCTTGCTACTGATTGAGCAGCCGCAATACCTTGCTGGGTAGAACTTCCTGGAATACGCTGATAAGCTAATGGAAAAGTTCCTTGATCTGACCATACTTCTGATGATTTTTCACCTAACAAATAAAGCTGACCATTGTTTGCTATTAAAGAAACAAGATTGTCAGGAGCAGTAAATTTGCTTCCAAAACTTAAAGCTTGAGTAATTGGGCTTAAAAGACCAGAAATGGCAAATTGCTGACTGTTTGGCCTGTTATAAATAAAATAGTTGTCATTAACATCAACTACATCACCGCCAGTAAATGCGCCATCTGTTGTAGGTAATATTGTAAATTGCTCTGCATAAATTGTTTCAGAACTAACAGTTAAAGAGCCGCCACTTAATATGTAAGTTCCTGTTCCGCCTGTACCAGTTCCTAAAGCAGTAATGATGGTATTAGTCGGTATTCCAGCACCAATAATGGTTGTTCCAACAGCTAAAGAACCATACAAAACCGCTGTTACAGTAAGGGTAACTACTAATGGAGAACCAGCAGAAGCAATAGAACCAGTAAAAATACAATAAGGAGGATCGGTATTTAATGTTTCGGAAACAATATTTTGAGAATTATTGACAGTCCAGCTAAAGCCTGAACCGCCTGTAATAATTGTTCCAGGCAATACACCGCTACCAAAAACTTGAGAGCCAATACTTATTGTGCCAGTTACAAGAGTTGTAATATTTAAAGTTGTTCCTGAAATAGAACCAGTAAAAATTATTGTATCAGGAGTATCAATTAGCCAAGAATAGCGATTTGCGCCATCTACAATATAAATATAAACACCATTATCGGTAATGCTTACAGGGCCAGTTGTAGTCTTTAATTGACCAATAATAGAAGATTGATTATTGTAGGCAACCGAATATACATATTCACCACAAACAGCAATAAGCTGAGATCCACCTGATGAAATAGTTCTTAAACCTCTTACTGGTCTATTAGGCTGTAAGTTTGTTAAAAATGTTAAACCTGGAGTTGGGTAAAGAGCAACAACGCCTCTTTCACCTTGAGCTTTTGTAGGATCAATTTCAGGCCTAAAATTTATGCACTCTTGATCGTCTTGATAAATAGATGGAGCAGAATATGCAGCTCCTACAAAACCAAAGTCAGCCATTTTTAATCCTCTATATAAGTTAGATTGTTAAAAATGCCATAAATTACATTATATGTAACATTAAATTTTTTAGCTATTTTTCTGCCTGATATTAAACCTTTTAATGATCGTATTTCGAAAACTTCTTTAGATGTTAATTTTCTTAATGATCGTTTTGCTTTTTGTTTTCCATTTTTACTAATTAATATTTTTTGTTCGTTTGATAAAGTTGATCCTTTTCTTGAAGATTCTTTACCTTTTTTTGCAATACTCATTTTTAATCTTGTTTCACTGGAAGGATTTGAGCACCCTTCTCCACCATCGGTATGGTTGCATAAATCAATACCTATATCTTTCATGCAAGAAATAAGCAAAACTTCATGGTTTAAAGCTTCTTTTTCAGTTTTCCAATATGCAAGAATATTAACTTCATAGTCATATTTTGCAACAATCCGTTTCCAATGCTCGCTTCTATCTTTTTTATATGCACGAATTCCTTGTCCTTTTCCAATGTAAAAAGGAGTTCCATCAAGCTTATTATGAGAATAAGTGTAATGTTGCATTAGCCAGTAAATCCGCCGTTAAGAATCCATCCAGCGTCTTTGGCTCTACCAACAAGCATTTGTGTTGGATAAGATGCAGACGCTACAGGTTTCATATTTGTACGTTTAATAGTTGCTTTAGATTGTGCTGCATAAGCTGCAATCATGCCTATTTGAGTTTGAGAAGCTTTGCCATACATTGGCATCAATCTTTCTGCCAAATTCCATCTAAGGCCCATTGAATAGCCCTGCGGCAAAACAATAGTGTCATACAAAGTTTCGTATCTAGCAAAGATAGTATTGGCAAAAAGGTGCATTTCACCTTGTGCTGGATTAGGCCATACAAATAGATTGCCTTGATCCGCATTAGGGTTGTAATACAAAGCTTTAGGCCACGGCCCATTAAGCGTTTTTAAGCCAATTTGATTGTAATTTTCGAGGGCTAAAATACCTACTTGATAATCTAAACCGCCATTAAGTATAGGCTGGCCGTTACTATTGGTATTGATTCGCACATAAGCAGAATCAATAGTTAATGGCTTTTGATAGTAAAGGGTAATTGGAATAGGTATTACAGAAGCTGTCATAGCCTCACTACCGACTGTTTGACTAGCACTTACTGTGTATGTACCAACTCCGCCGCTTCCGTTCAATATGGCCGTTATAGTGGTTCCTGAAGTAACTCCAGTACCGCTAATAACAGAGCCAATTCCAAGATAACCAGCAGTAATAGCAGTTACATTTAAAGTAGTGCCTGAAATAGAACCAGTAAATGCAGGAGCTACTGTAGTGCCAGGTATATTAAGCTGGTAAGTGCCTACTTCATTAACATTACCGCCAGCACCAGTTAAAAATTGGACAATCTTAGTTCCTGATGTAATTCCTGAACCTTTAAGGGTTTGCCCTAATGCAACTGCGCCACTACTAATTCCTGAAACAGTAAGAACTTTGCCATTAATTGTTCCACTAATAGCCGCACCAATATAGTTTGCTGTGCTTGGAGTAGGGCCAATAGTGTATTGAATTTGACCTGAAATTAACGGAAATATGATTTCAGTCGTATTAAATACCATCATGCCTTCATTTGACCATTGGTCAATAAGGTCATTAAGCATATCAAAAGCATCTTGAGCCGCTTCAGGAGTTGGTGTTTCACCAGCTTCTAATGCGCCAATGTCCTTTAATGCTCTGCTAATAATGTCGATTGGCTGAGTCATATTATTCCGTTAAATTTTGACTGTAAAAGTAGGCAATACCCACGGCTTTTTAAGCGATACTGGCTCTTTTGCTAATAATTGCTTTTCTAAATTATCCTCAATAATGCACTTTTCATCAATTATTGATTCATTTTTTATCCAAGCAATTACATCTTTTTCAGTTGTTAAATCTTGTAAAAAATGAGTTTTATCTTGGAAAGTCCAATAACCTTCAGTTTCTATTGAATTATTACCATCAATAGCTTTTACACTATATTTGATTTGGATAATGACAGCATCTTGCTCAATGATGTCTAAAACTTTCCAACTAAAAATCATGCGTAGTAGCTTCCTGAGGTGGTAAATTTCATAATAGTATTTCCACCACTAGTAGTTACAGTAGGTGATCCTGATACTGTGCCTGTATAGCTTGCCGTTGGCACAGAAATATATATAACTCCTGAACCACCATTATAAGAACCGCCGCCTCCACCGCCAGTATTTGCAGTACCAGCAGAACCTCCTGTATTGGCTTGATTGCCACCAGTACCTCCACCGCCATTGCCGCCTGAACCGCCTGAACCATACCAGCCTTGACCGCCGCCGCCGCCGCAAAGATAAACAGTAGAGCCTGTAATGGTTGTAGATAAACCTACACCGCCAGCACCACCAGTTGTGCCATCAGAAGCAGAATTTGCTCCTGTTCCTCCTGCACCACCACCACCACCGCCGCCTTGACCATTTCCAGCGTTATAAACTGAAGAACCACCGCCATTACCTTGACCGCTAGTTCCTGAACCTCCGCTTACTGTGCCAGTATTGCCGTTTGATGTACCTCCAGCACCACTTCCTCCTGAGCCTCCTATACCGCCACCACCAACTCCTCCACCGCCGCCGCCTATAGCGACAGCGATACCAGTTAATTGTGAATTTGCTCCATTAGTTCCAGTAGAGCCTCCAGCACCAAGAACTGCATAATAATAAGTGCCAGGAATTAAAGTAAAAGTAGAGGTTAAATAACCTCCAGCACCACCACCGCCTTGTGAACCTCCGCCACCGCCAGCCGCAATTACATAAGTTCCTGAATAAGAACCTTCATTGGTAGTAGTAAATTTTACCCATTGACCAGCCGCATATCCTTCATAAAATCCGCCACCATCAGTATTAAATCGAATAATTCCAGTAGTAGGACTAGAAGTTCTTTGTGAAGAATTGCCTTTTGGTAGTTGAAGTTGTGTAGTACCAGTAATTAAAGCAGTCCCTGTTACAGTCAAATTTGTAACGGATAAGTTATTACTTGAATCTTGAATAAGCAAAGTTCCATTAGTTGCTGGAATAGTTAAATTAATTGTGCTTGCTGTATCAGCATTAGTAAGAGTTACTGTGCCGCCTGAAGGAGCTAAAAATATTAGTTGCGACATAATTTATTCCTTAAACAGCTTCAATCCAAGATTTAGAAGATTCTTGCCAAAAATATGCTTTGCCATCAGCAGGATAAGGAACTGGAGATTCCCATGTCCAATTATTTTTATTTAAAGACCAGCTTGGATAAGGTTGTGGCGCATAGAAAACATCATGGGCCTGGTCATATGTATAACCAATGCCAGCATAGTTACCACGCAAAGCAATACCACCATCTTCGTTACCATCTGCTCCATAATGTTTTCCACCACGAGTGTTATAGCTGGTTTGAATCCAAGTGCCAGGACTTGAATCTACAAATGTGTTAAAAAAATCGGCTTCAGCCACAATTACTTGTGTAACTTTGCCATCTACTACTTTTGCATAATGTGACATTTAAATCTCCTAATTAAGCTGTATAAGTACCGCTAGATGTGAATGTATGAATGGTGTAACCGCCAGATGAGGTGACAGTTCCGCCAGTACCCCTTTGGCTGCCAAGATAAGAAATAATTACTATGCCAGAACCTCCTGTACCTGCCGCTACAGAGTTAGCCTGAGAACCTCCACCACCACCTGTGTTAGCTGTTCCATTTGAATTTGAAATGCCACTACTTCCTCCGCCTCCATTTGAGCCAGTTTGAGTATTACTCGCATTATTTCCAGCGCCTCCACCAGCATAATAAGTAGATGTTCCTGAAATAGAATAAGCTGCACCGCTACCTCCAGCAGGAGTGCTTCCTGCAGCACCAGCACCACCACCTCCGCCACCTTGACTATTTGCTAATGAACCATTACCACCAGCATTTCCTTGACCAGAAGTTCCACTTGCGCCTGTAGTTACACCAAGTGCAGTTCCACCTCCTCCAGAGCCGCCTGATGTAGGTGCGCCATTTATTGCTGATATTTGACCAGAGCCAGCTCCACCTCCAATAGCAGTATAAGTAAGCGCAGATGAATTTGAACCAGCAGTTCCAGCGCCATTATTTCCTGAGCCTGGATTTCCCGCTCCACCAGCGCCAATCGTTATCGTATATGCAGTTGTTTGGGTTAAAGTAACAGCTGACTGATAAATAAGTCCTCCAGCACCACCACCTCCACCATAACCACCAAAACCACCTCCACCACCGCCAGCAACAATTAAAGCTAAAACAGAATATGTTTGGCTAGTAATAGATGTCCAAGATGTTCCACTATAAATTTCAGTTTGATTCAATGTAGTGTTATATCTTGTAGCTCCAGCTACAGGAGAAGCTGGTCTTTGAGCAGTTGTTCCTGATGGTAAATTTATTGCTCCTACAGCACCACTAAAATCTAAAATTCCTAAACTTGGATTCCATTTAAGCTCTGTAGAGCTAGTATTAATTGCGCTAATTGTGCCGCTAGTTGCGCTAGTAAATGTTAAATAACGAGTTGCATTAGTACTTGTATCATCAGTTACAGTTAAGCCAGCAGAGATAGTAGTCCAAGAAGGTGCGGCTCCTGAGCCAGCAGAAGTTAATACTTGACCAGTTGTACCAAAATTTGTAGTACCAGTAATATTAGTATTTAAGCCAATAGCACCGCTAGAATTAATTACATGGGCAGATTGGCCTGTACTACCCCAAGCCAAATATAAATTTTGACCATTTCCTGAGCCTACTGTAATAGCGCCATCATGACCGCTAAAGTAAATGCCATTATTTATAGAAAAGAAATCAGCAGGAGTACCTGAGCTAAATGTAGATGAATTCATGCCGAATTCACCATAATAAGTAGAATCAGTACCTAAATCATTGCTTGCTACATAATTTGTAGATGCTCCAGCAGAAGTCGATTTATTTTGTATTACAAGCTGATTGTATGAGCTTGCTGTAGAAGAGCCAAAAGAAGCAATAGTATTTGATGCGTTAAAGCTTAATACTGGAGTAGTGCTTGTAACTGAATTTCCTGACAAAGTGGTGAAATCACCGCTTGACCTAGTAGTTGCGCCTATAGATACACCATTTAATGCGCTTACAGTAGTACCTAAAGCGGCGGCTGTAGAGCCAAAAGTAATAGAGCTATTTGTAAGTGCGCTATTAGCAATATTAGATAATGTACCGCCTAAAGTAAGGCTTCCGCTAGTAGTTACAGTACCAGTTAAAGTTAATCCATTTACAGTACCAGTACCGCTTACTGAAGTTACAGTTCCAGTAGTAGGAGTTGCCCAAGATGGAATTCCTGAAGCCAATGTAAGAACTTGACCATTAGTTCCAGCAGCCAAAAATGTAGTTGCATTAGCCCCAGTTTGATAAGGCAATGAGCCAGCCGCACCGCCAGCCAATCCTCCAGCATATCCTGTAGTATTTTGATTAAATGTAGGCCAAGTAAATGTACCAGTAGAAAAATTACCGCTTGCAGGAGTACCTAAAGCTGGCGCAATAAGCGTTGGGCTATTAGCAAATACCAAAGCTCCAGTACCAGTTTCATCGCTTACAGTAGCCGCTAAATTGGCTGATGTAGGAGTTTGCAAGAATGTAAGCATTCCAGTAGCAAGGCCTGTTACATTTCCAATAGCAGGAGTAATTGTAGTATTGGTTACTGAAGTAATTTGCCCTTGAGCATTTACGGCAAATACAGGAGTAGCAGTAGCAGAGCCATAAGTAGTAGCGGCTACTCCAGTATTGGTAATGCTAAATTGATAGCCAGTTAAAGTTAAACCAGGTCCAGCAGTATAGTTAGCGGCTGTAGAGAAATTACTCCAAGTCATCGCTGTAGTGCCTAATGTACCGCCTGGCTGGGCAGTACAATACCATGCAGAGCCAGCTTGACCGCCATACTCTACAAATACTAATGCGCTTACATATTGAGCCCAAGTAGTAGAACCAGTAGCATAAGTCCAAGCTCCAGTATTTACTATATAAATACCATTTTGAGATGATGTAGATTGATTTTTTACTAATACTGTATTACCAGCTACAAGGCTTACTGTATCTACAGTTTGCAATCCTGAAAGAGTAATATTTGTAGTAGTAGCCGCCGTTACAGGAGCTTTCCAACTAATTCCAACAGCTACAGAATCTACATACAATTTATTAGCAATATCAGTAGAGCCAGTAGGAGTAGCCGCTACTTGACCGCTGGTAAAGCTACCAGTAGAAGGAGTGGTTGCGCCAATTCGACTGCTATCAATAGTACTATTTGTAATAGTCAAGCCTGATTGAACAGGATTAATTGTTGCTGTAAATGCTTTACCTTGACCAATAAAAGTCTGAAAGTTTCCATTTACATCAAAATAAGCCTGTACAGGCAGTAAATTCTGAACTGTAGAATTAGCTGGATTAGCCATATTTAAACCTTAATAAGCAAAGCAATTTACTAAAATTACATCTCCAGCAGACATATTAGAAGCCGCACCAGTAGTTACTGAATAGCTTGTAAATGTAACTGATGTAGTAGAGCTTGCAGTTAATTGCAAGAATAGGCTATTACCATTAGTTACATCAGCGGCAAATGCAAGCCAGCCATTAGTAGCAGTAGGCAAAGTAATACTTCCATTAGCCGCACCACCAGTACCAACTACAATTTTGAAGCACATTGTATTAGAAGCAGTAATTGTTGGGCTTGTGCCAAAACCTGATCCAATAGTAGGCAAAGTTGTAGCAGATGCTAATAAATTTCCACCCATTTGAAAGGTAGATGGATTTATTACATCACCAGTTAAAGGAGGGGAAAAGAAAGCACCACCAGGACCAACTAAACCAAGACAAACCCCTGCTGAATTAAATTGAGCTTGAACAGGCACATTTTGGACTGTTACTGTACTTGCTACTTGATTTGAACTCATTATAGTTTTCCTTCACCAGGAGTAATTTCTAAGCTTGTTGCTGTGCCTGAAATAAACCACGCATTAGGAGGAATTCCACTAAATACTTGAACTGTATTTGCAGGAATAGACATTACATAAGGAGTGCCAGTTGCAGTTGGAGTAGTTACTGTAGGAGTAACAGTTGCATCACCAGGCTCTTGTGGAGCCCAAGCAAAGCGAACAATTCCACTTGTTATATTGTAAATTCTATAAGAAGTAGGATAAAAATTGCTTGTTGCTTTAACTTGAACCGCAGAAGTGCTTACCAAGTAAGTTGGCCCAAAAGGGCTAAAAGCTGAATCGTAAGCCATTATTTAACTCCTTAAACTACATTGCTAGGAATAGGAGAATCTTCACAAGTTGAAATTTTAAGTAACAAAGTTCCAGCAGTTTGAGTGGCAGAAGAACCAGTACTGTTAATTAATCTAACAACAACTTGATTTGCTGTATTTGTATAAGCATTGCCAATAGAAATACCTGTTACTAAAGCACCATCAAAAGCGGCTTGAACAAAATCATTAGGCTGAACACCAGCAACAGTTAAAGTTACATCTGAACTTGTGCCTGAAATAGTAGTGGATGGAAGTGTTACTTGAACAATCGATTGAGCAATAATATTGCCACGACAAACAGTAGTCTTAGACATATTTTTTCCTTTGTGTAAGGTTAAATCATTATAAGTTAGTTAAGAAAAAAAGCCATACTTTTTGGGCATGGCTTTTTCCTTTTAGTACCCAAGTCCTTAGAAGAAACCTGGACTTAAATCATATCCATAAATATACACATCAACAGTCGCAGTAGCGAATGCTGTAGAGATATTTACATATACAGTTTGTGCTGTTTGCGCTGTATTAGGATTTGAAGCTGCTGAGATAGTTACATAAGATGGAGTAGTTTGACCAGTCAATGCTGCTGCTGTCAAAATACTTGTTGTACCACCTTTAGCTGGAGCTGTATAAACACCCAAATTTACAGAAGCTACAGATTGTGTTGCTCCAGCGTTGTTAGCGTTAGCTACAACTACTGAAACAGGAACATAAAGTGCGCTGTTGTTAATTTGAACTGCAAAGTCAGCCGCTGCTGCTGTAGAAACGCCTTTCAACACACCTAGAACACGCAAAGCCTGTTGGCTATTAAGGTTCGATGGGTGGGTTGAATTTTGTACTGCTGGTCCTGGATTCGCCATGATTAGATTCCTTTAAATTAATTTAAAAGGAAGGGCCGAAGCCCCTCCGTTATTAGGCCGCAACTCGGCAAGCAAGTTCTTGGTACAAAGGAGCCCAGCCGTACAACACATCAACACGTGTAGGAATACTATCGTTATTAATGGTGTATTGGCGCACGACACGCATTGAAAGACCAATTTCCTTGTCGCTTGCACGACCAGCAAAATGAACGCCTTCAGGCAACTCAAGGTCAGCCATAGCCAATGTAAACGCATTGCGGTGCATCACGATGTTCTGTGGAGAAACAATACCATTACCGCTTGCATTGTATTGGCTTGCAAAGAATGTTACAGCCGCAGTTGCAGAAGTTGTAGGAATTGATACGTTTTGGAATTGACCACCGCTAATAACAGCAGGAGATACAGTTACAGAAACGCTTGAACCTGAAGCTACTGAAACAGCAGATTTAACTACGAATGAACGCAGTTTGTTTGTGCCGTAAGCTTGGCGGTTTTGTGGGTTTACTGCATATACACCAGCAATAGTAAATGTATCACCAGCGTTTAAGTTGATAGTACCAGTATTGGCGGCTGTCAAAGTGATTGTGGAGCTAGAAGCCCAACCTGATGTCAAGAAACCAGTTGCAGTTGTAGTAGCAACAGAAGCTGTAACAGTAGAGCTAGAGAAGTTACCAAAAGTTTGTGAAACGATGTTTTGGTCAAGTTTCCAGTTCATGCCGCCGCTGTCGCGACCCATAAGGCCTTTTTCGTACTGCATACCAATCTTGTCGTTAGGAACAAACAAGCCCTTCAAGCTATCAACGATAGTTGCTGAAGTAAATGGCTCAACGATGCAAGAACGGCGGCCATCGCGAGGTGCGCCTTCAGAGTCAAGGAATGCTTGAGCATTGAGGTAAGTTAGCAAACCTGTAGGAGGCGTACCAGCAGTACCAACGATGTTAGCTGTGTTCAAAGCTGCTGTAGTTGTACCATCAAAGTCAATTTTGTTGGCAATAGCTGCAACTGCTGGCTTCAGAATACGATCAGAGAACATATCTAAAGACAAAGCCAAATCTTGCGTTGTAAATTGGGTATCAACGTGAAATTGTGTGGACAAAGTTACAGGTACTGAAGTTTCGTTTAAGTCCTCTACGTTTAACGCAGGGCCTGTAGTACCAATAAAACGACCTGGTCTACGTACGTTTACAGTTGCGCCAATTTTCGCACCAACTACAGCGAATTGATCGTCATAGTTGCGGTCTACTTCAGAACTAAATGTTAATTCGTTTTCGAGGACCATTAGGGCCTCATTAGTAATTTTGCTAATCGTCAATAAAGTATTTGACATTTTAAATCTCCAAAAAAATTAGGTTTATCAGCGTATTTTGTTTGCTAATCGAGCAGCTTTCCATTGAGCATAAGATCCGTAGAATTCACCATTGGTGTCTACAAGAACATCTGCTCCAGCGGATTTGCCACCTTTTAACGGACTAATAGGTGCTGGTGCTTTACTTTGTGCAACAGTTTTAGCTTTCTTTTCAGGCTTTTCTTGTTCGCCTTCATATCGAGCTTCCAAACGACCAATCTCTTTAAGAGCTTTGATAGCTGGCATTGATGCAATAGATTGAGCATAATCATCATCGGATGCAAGATGGTAAAGAATTTGAGGACCAACATCTGATTCTAAAATGGCATCACGAATAGCATCAGATACTACTACTGTGCTTTTCGATACAACCTTATTAAAGTCAGGTATAGCTTCCTTAGCTTTACTTACTTTTTTATTCCAACTTTCTGTTACTTTATTGCGTTCTTCTTCAGCTTTACGCTGTTGATCCGCAATATCTCTATCTTTCAATGCTTTTTCAGCCGACCATTCTGCTAATGCTTCTGCATATTCAAAAGCATCATTAAATTGGTCTGCTTTAGGCTTATCATCGGCATTAGCTGTTTGGGCTATTGTCTGAGGATTTGCCTTTGCTTCTAAATCTCTTAATCGAGCTTCTAATTGTTCAGCACGAGCATTTGCTTCATCTCTTTGCTTACTAATCTTAGAAAATCTCTTTTCTAACTTGTCTTTTGACTTTTCTGTTGCTTTAGCTTCTTCCTCTGCCTTCGGTTCACTCTGTATTTCCTGTTCTGGCTCTGTATTTTCTACAGCCTCAGTCGGAACATCTTCAGCTAAACCTAATCTTTCTGCATAAAAATCTGCCGCATTACTACTGGTTACTACGCTTTGTGCTTCTCTTGCTTCTGTATCGGCCATGATTTCTCAAGCTCCTGATTTAAGTTAAAAATACTACTAAATTTAATTTGTGTCTATTTTATTCTTTAGACGCTTTATTTGCTTTTTTAGCTTCCTTCATCAAAGCTTTTTGCTCTTTAATTTGAGCTTTGTCCATATCCGCATAAGGATTTTTGGGCCCATCAGGTTCATATTTTTTACCTGCTCTACGAGCCATTTCCCTCATTTTCCATTCTGCTATGTTTGCTGATGTAACTGTTGGCATATTTTTCTCCGATTAAATACCACGTTCTATTGCTTCATCTAATGCTGCTCTTTCACTACGAACATCTAATTGAGCCATAACTAAAGCTAATTGGGCCTTCATTTGTTCAATTTCTTTTTGAGTTTCAGTCTTAATTACTGTGTCATGAGCCTGAGTTTCAGTACGCATTTGAACATCTTCCCTGCGAACATCCACATCCATTTGCTTACGAATATTAGCGGCTTCTTCTTTCTGTTGAGCCACAGATGCGCCATATTTCATATCCATCTGCATAGCCTGAATTTGCTGTTGCAACTGCTGAATAGTATCTTGGCCCTGTTTAATCATCATCTGAGCTTGAGGCGGAATATCTGACTTATCATCAATTTGAGCCAATGGATTAGCGGCTGCTAAACGATCAGCAATAATGTCTGCGCCAGGAAAATCCATATTTCTAAAAACCAAATCACCAGCTTGTTTCATCAAATCAGGGTCTACACCCATCATTTGAACCATAGATTCGACTGCTTCCTGACGCTTAGAGTTGTAGCCAGGACCTGTTTCCATGACTACGTCATATTCGCCTACAGTTACGTCATTAAGAATCTTTTCAACGCCATTTTCGTCTTGTATTCTTTGGTTTAGATTGACTACTTCACCTTTGCCATCGTCACCAATAATGCGTAAAGCACGTTCTTTATCGTAAACATGGGGAATAAGGTCAAGAATAATACGGCCAGTTTGCTTAATCGAACGAGTTAAATTGTCGTAATAGTGGAAATTGGTCATATCCACTTGAGATTGTTGGCCCTGAATAGCTTTTCCTGACATATTGCCTACAGGCAATTGGCTTGGATCATAAATACCAACAACAGCCATTAAATCGGCATTTAAGCCTTCTAAAGCTGTAGTAATTCCAGTTGGAGGAGGTTCAGGGTTTAATCTTTGTGGCGCATTAGCAGCCCTGCCTTCGCTGTCTGTCTGTTTATAACGCAATACAGGAGTAGATTTAATATTGGCCTGATTCCATTCATCTTCGTGGCCTTCATCTTGGCCTTCAGCTAACAGCCATTTTGCTTTAGGAGCAAGGGCAACAGATTCGGTAAGCGCAGTAGACCAAAAGTTATACATACGCTGAGGATCTTTAGCCATACGAGTAAGGCCAAATTTTTTCTTTTTGCTATCTACAATGAGTTGCTGACCATAAACAGGCACAACAGGAATGTATTTACCAGCCCAGTCACGCTTTTCTAGGATTTGCATACCAGTTAGCTTGCACCATTTAATCTGCTTTTTAACAGTAACTCGGCGGCTAACTTCATATACGCCAGCAGCCAACAACATATCCTGGCTTGGCATTTCATCTTCATAAACTGTCGTGCCATCGCTTAAAAGCACGATTTTGGTATGGGTATATTCGGTATAAAAGTATTCTGCAATACGAATATCTTCTTTAGTAATCCATTCTGACTGAGAATCACCTGTGCCTCTAGGTGTAAACCCTGCATCTGTTTCAGCATCAGGGTACATTTTTTTAAATGCTTCCTTGCTTACAACTTCAGTAATCAAACACTTTTCTGCATCTGAACCATCAGGTTCATTGCTATTAGGATCGAAATAAACCATAAATGGATTTTCAATACGCTTGATATATATTTCCTGGTCAAATGAGTCAGGCCTGACATAGTCAGTAATAAGCCTCCAGTAGCCCCAACCCATACGAACAGCAAAATCAAAAGCATTGTCATAAGCGGCATCAGCATCGCTTTGTTCCTCAATATGTCTACAAATACCAGTAATGATTTGAGCTACTTTTTCATCTGAATTGGTATTCATGCCATGCGCTTTAATGCGAGGCCTTTGTTGGCGTTGGCTGTTGGCAATCTGGCGGCAATACGCATCAATCTTGTTGATGGTCAGGAAAGGTCTAGATTCAAGCTGGCGGCTGTTTTGGATTTCAACAGGCCATTGATCTCCACCAGCAAATTTAAGGTCATCTAGGGCCTCTACACGATTGTTAGAGTCATTGTCTGAACAAAAGCGCAAAAAGTTCTTAGCATCATCAATAATGCTTTCTTCATCGTTGTCTGCGTATTCTGAATCGTAGATACCCATAGGTAGTCCTTATATCATATTTAGCAGTAGTTTAAGACATCCAGCTACTGACTTGGTAATTTATTTTCTTTGGTCTTGGCTTTTTAGGCTCATTAATCATTAATCCTATGTAACGCCATGCGTCTGCACCATGACTAAAATTGTCGTGTAATGGCTTTTGACTAAATCTGCCTGTTTCAGGATCTACATCATACCGATAATGTCTAAGACATTGTAGACCTTCATAGCAGTTTTCTCTATCAAAGTAGCATTTGCTAAATATTGTTCTAGCGGCATTGATTGAGTCGGCTATAGGCACTCGGTCTATGATCCTGACGTTATAACCAGCAGCTCTGACAATATCTTCTAGGCTTCTGCCATTGGCTGACAATGTTTTGTTCTGAGCATCATGAGGCAAATATAAGGTGTCGTAGACATACCCAAAAGTCTGCATCTTAGCCAGGATCTCACTCATGGTTGTTTGAGTGCATTCAAAGTAACGCAATACCCTAGTTTCCATGCCAACGAACTGTATTATCCAGCAAGCTGTGGCATCGGCCCACCCGATATCGAAAATAGCCAGCACAGGCTTGGTTGCATCGTATGGAACCCTAGTAATCCTGCCCTCAAATTCTGCTTGCTGCATTTCTTTGGCAAAGATTGCACCATCAACTGTCTGGCGGCACATACCCTCCCATACTGTGTTGTAGGCCTCTCTATCTCTAACAAATAAAGAGTCTTTTTCTAATCTAAGCGTTTCAGGGAACCACGGATTATCGGACCAGTTAATCTTTTGGACTATGGCCCCTTCAGGAGGATTGGCTACAAACCGCTGATAGGTTTCATCTGTTTCAAGCTCAGGATTGAAAGAAATCCATATTTCTGAGCTTTCTTTACGGATTGTAGGTATCAGAGTATTCCAGGACATTCGACTAGTGGTCTGCGCTTCCTCTACCCAGCATATGTCTACACCCTCATAGGACTTGATATTGGCTACGTTGTTCTTTAGGCCTACAAAGCTGAACTCTGAGCCATTTTTACCTCTGATAGAAGTTTGGGTTACTTCATAAAACTCAGTAAGCCCTAAATCAATAATTTGGTCTGATAGAAGCTTATGGACTGAATCTCTAATTGAGGTTTGGAACTCACGAGCACATAGGATTCGTAATGGCTTTTGAGAAGCTTTGATTAGGAGAGCCCTAGAAATTCCCCATGACTTTGCGCCTCCGCGCCCACCTAGCAATACTCTGTATCTTGCGTATTCAGGTTCAAATAGACAGGCCAGCTTCTCAGGAAACTGGACCTTTGAGATTATCTGATTAAGGCTTTCACTCACCTGGTCGAACAAAAGTTACTTGGATGCCAGTAATGGCTGTTCCATCAGGGTTTTCAATAGAAGTGGCTTGAAGGGCTTTTCCATCAATTCTGTCCATGATCTCTTTCACAGCCCACGCTTCACCTTCTTCTGCTGCATCTACAAGCTTGTTAGCAATAGCCCTGAGCTTTCTAGCATCTTCTTGTACAAGAACCTTCCTCAGTTCCCCATAAAAGAGCTTGCCCTTCTTAGCATTGTCATTGCCCTTCGGAGCTCCGCCTTTGTCAATAGTTGATTCAACTGGTAATGTCATGATTTTTCTGCCTATTTTTTAAGCACAATGCTCAATTATTAAGCACATTCTATTACTCATTTGCCATGCTGTCACTATTGGCTTCAGCTTCATTAACGTCATCGACAAATTGAGGGCTGTTAATCATATTGGTGTACTGGTCTTGCAGCTCTTGTGGTACTCCTGGCTGATAGACAATTGCGCTTACATCAGCCTGGAGTTGCTGTTCATCCTGTGGAGTAGGATAAGGAACGTAGATATTAGGGCTGGTCATTAGGTGGTTCCGCTTCTTTAGCTGGTTCTTCAGTCTTAGCCGCTTCTACTTGTGGAAGTGCCTGGCCATGCAATTTAGCAATGATTTGGCCTACTTCTGTATAAACTCCATTACCCAAGTGCTTTAGGATGGTGTTGATTTCTTCTAGGGTCATATTTAAATTAATCATTTTTTCTTACCTTTCTTAGTTGCTTCTTTCTTTACGGCATAGGCGATAGCCACAGCCTGCTTGATTGGTTTAGTTTTTGCTTCAGTTTTGATGTTTTCTTTAAATGCTTTCGCACTTGCTGATTTTTTAAGCATATTAGCAATTCCAGTTCTTTAGTGATGCCTTAGCTCGTTCTGCTGGGCCTTTGGCTTTTTTAACAACGCCTTCCATCCTTGCACAAAAAGAGGCTTTACGACCTTTATCTTTCTCTGTTTTAGGATTTGGGGCAGGAGCTTTGAGGTTGCTACCATTTTTAGCGTTATATTCGGCACGACCTTTGGCGGTCATTCCTGCGCCTTTATCTGTAGGATTGTAGGTCTTGCCTTTGCCAGTAGTCTTATGGGCTATTGGTTTGTCATGTTTTTTAGTAGCCATGATTATTTTTTCTTCGCAGTTTTGGCTGATTGTTCAAAGGCTTTTGCTGTAGGTGCGCCTTTTGTGCCAGGTTTACGCATTTTCTCTACAGGCTTGCCTTCGGCCTTTTCTTTTTTGATCCGTTCCTGCTTTTTATGGATATTGGCGTATAGGCCAGGTTTTGTAGCCACTTTTTTCTCCTTTTTGGGTTTAGGTGCTTGTTCATCTAATGCTTTTAATACATCTTTTGCGTCAAAATCTTTAGGCCATACATTTCTAGTTGTAGCTTTTTTTAAGGCTGGTTTAGGTTTTACTTCCTCTTTTGTAAATTCTGACCATGATTTAAATATTTCATCAGCGGTCATAGATTTTTGCTTCTGTCTTACGTTGTAGTTATAACAAGCCCAAGCACATATAGCACCTGCAAAACCTGCTAAAACTAATGCCATTACGCTTTCATCAGACATTTTCAGCCTCCACAAAGCAAACATCTTGCCAGCTCATGACAAGATATTTAACGCCATCTTCTTCATATTTGAAATATTTAAGATATTCTTCGCCTGGATCATCGTTCATAGTGCCAAAACGGATTCTTGCACCCACTTCAATGGGCATATCTTCTCTGCGGCCATTGGGAAGCTTCTTGCCAGGCCCTACAGCCACGACAGTTCCCATGTTTTCTACTTCTTTGTTATTAACGATAATTACGCTGGAAAGCTGACGTACATCAGGTTTCACAACGATTTTGTCTGCCATTGGCTTTAATTTCATGATTTTTTAGGCCTTCCTCTTTGTTTTTTAGGCTCGGAGATCAATACTGGCTCAGTCATGGCTTTTACTAAAGCATCTAAAGACAAACTTTCTTCAGAAAGCACAAATTCCCCACACCAGCTATTTGATGAGGTATTTATAGAACTAGGGTATCTGTGACAAAGCCCCATGCTTCTATCGCCTAAAGAAAAAAATCGACAAGAATTACAACATTCTTTATCGTTTAATACAGCCATCTAGTTCTCCGATTACTAGGTTGGTTAGAGAACCTCTATTCGCCTTCACGTATAGAGGTTTTCGTTTTATTAGTTCTTCTTTTCGTACTTATCTTCCATAGCGTAGGTAGTACGCTTATGGTCATAGCAGATGCCAGCAGTACGGCCTGTGTTGAACTGGTGATCTGCACCAATTGCATCTTCCTTGCCCATCGCCACGCCGCCGCGATGCGATTTTTCCATACGTTCGCCTGACATATCTGCTTTACCAGCAGATTTAGGCACTACTACGCCTTTTGCTGGAATACCAGCAGTTGAATTTGGGTTTGATGTTTTGCCCATTGCCATAATTAAATCCTTTTAGCTAAAAAGTCTGCAAAATTGCAGTACTGTTATTGTGCCTTATTGCTGGTTAGTGTCAAGTATTTTAGAAACTGGTTGATTTTTAAAAGATACGGCTACATTGGCAGAAGGATCATGATAGCCAGAATATCCAGCTTCTTTAATCATTCTTTCCCAGTCGTTTGCTTTACTAGGAATATCCAGTATTCCAAATTTATCGCGATTAAAGTTATCAGCAATCTTTAGAAGTTTATCTGGATCTTCATTAATGTTATAAGAACTTTGAATGTTTGATTGATACTGGTTTGGCCCCAGTCCTGGTTCTTTTAATACAGGATCAGTATAGTAATAGCTTCTTTCTTTTACTGCTCCTGGATATCTAAGTCTTTCGGCTTCTTGCCCTTTTATGCCAAAACCATACTTTTTAACATCAGTTTCTTTTAAATCAGGGTTAAAGCTCCAATGATAGGCATTGATATTTTCAGGATTTTTAGGGTAAATATGCTCTTTTAAATATTCTGGAACTTTGCCTTTATATTCCAATTGCAACATATCTGGCGGCAAAGCTAAACCAGTTTGCTTGGCGTATTGCCATTCGTTACCAAGCTCTCTTAATTTTGCGTCATACATACTTACATCTTCACCAGCTTTTTGAGCTGCCATCTTTTCAAGCCTGGTATGGGCCATTTTTTGCTCTAAATCGGCATTGATTCCAGAATAGTTTACAAAGCTGTTTTGGCCCCTAGTTTCTGCTGCTGCCGCTATTTGCGCCAATGGACTCAAAGTTTCTTTATGAGCACCATAAGCCAATTCTTCACCTTTTCTGCCAAAAGTTGAACCAGTAGTGCCATGACCTATGTAATCATGAACAGCTCTGAATTTTTCATTAGTATTTAAACCATAATGAGGATCAAATTCATTTAAGTGCGGATGTTCTTCGCCACCTCTAAAAACGTACATATGATTTTTATTTAAAGCATCATCTAGCATTTCTCTAGAGTTTGCATAATTGGCATTACCCTGATGAAAATCAAAACTTACGCCTTTTTTCACTAAAGAATCAAATTGATGGTTTACTTCAGACCTTAAAGCACCATACGATTTATGCACAAGATCATCATAATTTTGGATATTGTGCTGTTCAATTAATTTTGGATGTTTGGCCTTGTAATCTTCAAAAATAGCTTGTTTTAGCGCAGGATTGACATTTTCTTGAGAAAGAACATCATAAGCTTTAGCAATAGGATGCTGTTTTCTGATTGACGATTCTGGCATATTTTTAATCTTGTTTAAATCAAAATCAAGATTAGCTTCTTTTGCTATTTGGATGGCTTTATTTTGTTCCGCACCATTGAATGCACCGCTTCCTTGTGGCTCTCCATATTTTCTTCTTTCAAAGCTTGTTTGAAGCCCTTCAGGTCCAGTCTTGCTTTGAAACCCAAATCCTTCATTATTCGCAGATATTCCTGGTATTCGTCTAAATTGGCCTTCATCTTTATATCCTTTAGTTAAATTTTCAAATCTTGTTTCATGTGCGGCTTGTCTAGAAGCCTTTGACAGCCTTCCTGTAGCTCCGATTGCTAAAGGTAATGCTCCTAATGCTATTCCTACTGGTTCCCCAGCCTCATACCCTTTTAAATAATCTAAATCATCTTTTCCTAATAATTTGCTTTCATCTTTAGGTAAACCACTAACAGCAGCTAAAAAACCAGTTACTGCGCCTTCTCTACGCTTTTCCTTTTTTGGAGCACCTGGATAACCTACATAAGCTCCAAATTGATCTTGTAAATTGTTTTTCCAATCTTTTGCCATGATTAGTCCATATCCAACATTTTTATTAAACGAATAGCGGCATCAACTGAATCTATTCTGCTGACTGGTCCGCCACGCCATTCTTGCATAAACTTTATTTGTGGCTCTGTAAAAGAAGCTTTTTCATCACGTTTAACCTCTACTAATACCGAATTGCCTTTATAACCAATTAATAAATCAGGACAACCACGACCAACAGTTGATAAATTAAGCACACTAGCACCCAACGCAATAAAGGTATGAGTAATAGTCTTTTGATTTTCATCAACTCGTTTTTTGTAATAGGTCATTTGTCATTTCTACTAACTGTTCAGGGCTTATTCCCCAATATTTTTGAAATCCTTTAGCCCCAAGCGAGTGATAACTGGAATCTCCAAGACGATGGTGGTAAGCGCATAAGGGGACCGCAGGACTAAGGGAACGCTTGCCTCCATACCTTCTAATGTGATGGATTTCCACTTCGGTGTCGGTTTCGGTAATTCCTTTGCACCTGCACAATATGCAGCCCAATCGTGCCAATTTTGCATAATGCTTTCTTTCCGCCTCAGTCATCTAGCCAATCTTTTTCTTTCTTGTCTTGAATTTTAATCAATAAATCTGTATCAATAATTACACAAGGGGAAACATCTTGCCAGTCATTTCTATCTGATCTGCCTCTAACTAATACGCCATTGTGTTTAAAAGTAGTTGTTTTAAGGTAATAAAGGCCATCTGACGTTTCTAATACAAAAAATACTGGTAATCCACTTGTTTCCGATAATTGTTTAGCTGAATTCCATTTTCCGATATCAACTAACCAGCCACCATATTCTTTTATTTTTTCTATAGGTAAATTTCTTGTTCTCATTTCACAAAAACCTACTGCAACCTGGTTTCTGTGCATTACAAAATCCAAATAGTAACGAATTGGTAATTTAGTAAGCTCACATTTCCATTTTTGCTCAATAAAATCGGCTATTTTTCTTTCATTAGCCAATAATTCTTCTGTTTCATACATAGGCCTAGTCATGAGCTATATCTTCCAATTTGAGAGTATTTTCTACAAGAGCATTGGCTATTTTTATGGCACTTTCTCTATCTTGAGCAATCATGGCCTTGTAATAAGCTTCCAAAAGGTTTTTGGCGTTTAAGTATGGCTGGCTAAAGTCTTTCATTACATATTTCCTTGTCTGCGGTTAGAAGATAAAGTGCGCCAAATATCAATAATTCGCATTTCATGATTGCGTTCATTATCAATTTTTTTGAATTGTTTTAAAGCTTCAGTCCAAGCTTCTACTGCTTCAGCATATTTAACGCTTGATAGGGCTTTTGCTTCCCTTTCAGCTACTGTGCCTTCAGCCAATAGAAAAGAATGGCTCTTGGCCTGTTTTAAGCCTTCCTCAAGGTATTTAACCTGACCAGCCCATGCTGCATGGCTTTCATCTGTGCTTGAAAGCTTAATTAGGGCTTCTTCTATCCTATTTTCTGTTAATTGTTCTAAATTCATTTCCATTCTCCGTATTGATTGGCCCTGTTATTTTTGAGCCATTGTTCTTCAAAATCACGCATTAATTTCCAACTAAAATTGCTTTTTTTTACATATTCCCTGAACGATTTGAGGCCCATCTGTTTGCGGTAAATAATCAATTGGCGCACAGCGCATTGATGTTTATGCTTTTCCTCATTCAAAAACGTGCTTCCTCAAACTTAAAAATTGGTTTGTTAATTTTTTTAACCACAATTTTCCAATCAGGCCGTAAAGCAACCAGATATTGAGCTTCTGTTTTGCTTTTAACCTGGCGAATCATGCCTAATTCGTCATAAATGTAATAAATCATGCTGCTTTCCTTTTTTCACGCTGGGCCACGATATAAGCTCTCATTTCGTAATAACTGTTAAACCTGGATTTCGCAGGATCTCCACATTCAGCCCTATAAGCTGCTTCAATCTGTTGGTCATTACCTAAAGGCAATTCTTTGTTTTCAGGTGCTTGAGCTATAACAACTTCATCCAGCCAATGCTGCCCTTTCAACCAGCGTTCAGGGTCTTTCCTAAACTTGTTGTCAGGTTTAGCCGCTGAATCAGCTAAAGCTTTAGAAACTATGATTTTGACTAATTCTTCATTGGGTTTGATTTTTTGCCATTGCTTTAAAGAATTAGGTTTCCCTACTTTTTTGTTATAAGCATTCCAAAATAAATCAAAGCCTTCAGGCGTAATATGTTTTTTAATGGTTCTTGGTTCTTGGTTCTTGGTTTGCATTAGGGAGTGATTAGGTAGGGTAATAGGGGGGCTATCGCTACCCTTATGCCAACGCAATGCCGCGCCTTTTCTGCCCCCATTCTTCATAGCTTGATACTTGGTTATTTCAGCATCTGCCCTTTTGTTATGCCAGGCATTATCCTCATAAATAAAGAATTCATGCAATAAATTGCCTACAATTTCAAAAGTTGAACGCACTTTTCGAGCCAATTTAGCTGTATCTGTAAATGGTTCTTCAGTTTGATAATAAAGGTCAATCATTCGCCTATAGGCCAAATCTTCTTCATCAGTAAGATGGCTGGTATGGCTCAAATAATCGCCAATGTGAAATGGGTAAAAATTCATCACTTAATCCTTTTTAAACAAGTCAGGTCTTAACATTTCTCTAGTCAATTTGTAATTTGTAAGTTCTTCAATTTGCTTCAAATATTTAAAAGGAATATTGCTCTGGCCCCATAGATATATGGTGTTTGGCTTTATATCCAGCTTTTCTGCCAGGTCCTTTAAAGAACCAAATTCAATCTTTAATAAGTCCATCGGATTCATACATTTCCTTTCTAAGTTTTAAGCACTATACCATGAATCTTTGAAAAACATCAAAAAAGTGTTGTATTAGGGAAACTCCCTATAAAAAAAGTGTTGCAATCTGTTTTTTTCGTGTATAGTTACACCTATGCAGTAAATTTTATTAACTAGTGATGAAGGAGTAAGTGATGACATTTAAAAAAGTTAGCTTAAAAGAAAAAGTACCTAGCCATGCAGAAATAGCTTGTTACGAAATGTTTGACCAAATTGATGAGGTCTTTAGTTCTTTAGTAGTTTTGAAGAATTTTTTAGATTCTCCTGATTACAACAAATACCATGCAAAACACATGATTGATGGTCTGGTACGCCAGCTTATCAACAATCAATCAGACATGATGAATCAAGCTCAACTTGAATATTAAGGAGAAAGTGATGAAACAAGTAATTATTGACACAGTAGGCGTAATTCTTCTAGGCGTATTATTAGCTGCTATTTTTGTAGGAGGCATCTAATCATGGGTATGAACCGCCACGATGCTTATTATGAGCCTGAAGATGACTACATGGATTCTGATGAACTTCAAGCAGAAGTTACAGAACTTATGAAAGACGAATATAACCCTTGCAAATGGGAAAACTTTAACGATGCTTTTGCGGCCACTCAAAACAAAGACGATATTGCTTTCCTGGAACAAGCCCTTGAAAGACGTGATTTTGAAGCTTTAGGCCGTAAATTATGGAATATGTCTTATGAGTACATGGAAGATTTTGCAACAGGCAAAGTAACTGGTCAATATTAAGGATAAAGTGATGAAAACATTTAGCGAATTACGCACAATTAATGTAAACGAGCATACAGAAAAGAAAGGCAAATTTACTTATCTTTCTTGGACTTGGGCCGTAGACCAGCTCTTACAAAATGATCCTGCTGCCACCTGGACCTTTGGCGATCCTGTTTATTTTGCAGAAACTTTAATGGTCTTTTGCACAGTAACAGCTATGGGTAAATCTATGACCTGTCAGATGCCTGTTATAGATTCTCGGAACAAAGCTATACCTAATCCAAATGCTATGGATGTCAATACAGCAATGATGCGCTGTCTTACAAAGTGTATCAGCCTGTTTGGTATTGGGCTATACATTTATGCTGGAGAAGATTTGCCCACAGAAGAACCAGTTGATTTGACTGCTGAATCTGATTTATGGGTTGCTTCAATTAAAACTTGCACAACTATTGACGAATTGAAAGCTGTTTATGGAAAAGCCTATAGTGCCCTCTCAAAAGATAAATCAGCAGTTGCCAAAATTTCATCCGCCAAAGATGCCCAAAAAGCAGAATTGGGAGCATAAAGCTTTATTTGATTCCATACTTAGAAAAGAGAAAGAAGCTCGCAAATGAACAATGAACCAGTAAAAAAGTTTATGGACAAAATTACAGACACATCTGAAATTCCATTTGCTATGGCTACACTTGATAAGAATGGCGATATAAAAGAATTTGGACCTTATCAGATAGATTTTGCCCATGAAATTCCGCATATTCCACTCTACACCCATCCAGCAAAGACACTAACAGATGAGGAAATAATTGAAATTTGTCAGTTGATAGGAATTGACCCAACATCCGAATATATTTGGCAATTTGCTAGAGCAATACTAAGAAAGGCACAAGAATGAACGCAAATGAACTAGCTGATGAGTTGCAAGAATTAGATTCAAAATTGCATTTAATAAGTTTGTTCAAAGCCGCTACCATGCTACGCCAGCAACAAGCTGAAATAGAGGCGTTGAAAGCCCAAATTGCCGAGCTTACAGAACAAAATGATGCTTATTATGAAG
>Ga0208379_1000133_pt1 | contig 35575 bp, 57 predicted proteins | sample CryBogCBE02Aug07_FD_184559 | JGI IMG/M metagenome (GOLD analysis project Ga0208379, IMG submission 184559) | Freshwater microbial communities from Crystal Bog, Wisconsin, USA - CBE02Aug07 (SPAdes) | ecosystem: Environmental > Aquatic > Freshwater > Lake | place: Crystal Bog, Wisconsin, USA... | reverse complement strand
TGTTGGCAATTTAACTTTAACAAATGTAACAATATCTGGCGTAACTGGTGCAGTTACTCAGGTTCAAGGTAATGGCTCTGTCAATGGAATTACGCTGACTGGCAACGTGACCAGCTCAGGAAATATTACGCTTGGCGGCACTTTATCTAATGTCAATTTAACAACTCAGGTTACTGGCACACTTCCCGTTGCTAATGGCGGTACAGGCGCAGTATCTTTGTCCTCCGGCTCTTTCTTGGTCGGCAACGGCACAAGCGCAATTACAACCGGTGCATTTGGCGTCAACGGCAATGGTGCGCTGACAATTACCGGGTCTGCGGGTAGCAACAGTCAAGTTTTAATTTCAACTGGCGGCGGTACGCTCAACCAGTGGTCTAACACTTTATCTAATATAAGCATTAGCAACGTCACAATAAACAGTGGAACAATTAACGTTACGTCCACAAACCATACAGCCACTACGGCTAACACAGCAACATTTTCGACATCTGCCTTGCCACTGGTTCCGCAGGGTTATATCAATTTTGACCTTAACGGAACTATTGTGAAGATACCCTACTATGCTGTGTAAACATGAACTTTCAGGAAATATTTAACTTTATTGCTGGAGCTTTTCTTTGTGGAATTGGATGGTGGTGTAAAGAGATTTGGGATTCTGTAAAGAAGCTCAAAGATGACATCCAAAAAATCGAAGTAGAGTTGCCAACCAATTACGCTACAAAGTCAGACATCAACTCTCGTCTTGACAAGATTGATGCTGTGCTTGAAAGAATTTTTGACAAGCTGGACGAAAAGGCGGATAAATGAATTTTGATACGCTCTCCATTGTGAAGTATGGCGACAAAGAGTCGTTAGGAGAGTTTTTGTTTGAAAACGGTACTCAGCACAAAGTCTTTCAGGAGACTTTTATGGACTTGGGAATATCTGTTCCCGTGTTTCCATTGACGGATGCCAATGTAGATAACTTAGATGACTGGTTGCTTGCTCATCAAGCCGAACATCAGGCTTTTGCAAGCCTTTTGGAGCTTAATAACCCCTTTAATTTGCTTGATACAGACTGGAATAATGAGAGTGATTTTTACGACTGGATTGCATCACACTTATATATTCACCAAGAAATTGCGGCATCACTAGGACTAACTTAACATGGCAACGACACCTGAACAACTACCAAAATCATCTCCTCAGGCGCTCAAGCCTATTGAGCCTATTGCTGGAGAGTCTTCCTCCCCCCAAAAAATTTATGATGGGTTTAAGAAAAAAGTATTAGAATTGATGCAAGAGGAGGGGGTAAATCCGCAAATGTTGGTGGATTTGGGTCAATTTGCTTTTGCAACTATCAAAGATAAGACGCTGTATCCCATCTTTAAACAGGCTCTTTTGACAAATAAGATAGCTGAACCCGGCGAAATCAAAGAAGGTGTGGATTATCAAATGTTGGCTTATTTTGTTATGTTAGGTAAAGTAGCGAGTCAATTAGGAGGCGCACAATGAGTTTTTGGAAAAAGGTTGAACAATACGCGGCACCCATAGCGGCTGTTGTTATAACGGTTGCGGCTCCTGAATTAGCCCCAGCAATAGGCACAGCTTTACTTGGTGAAGGCGCAAGTGCCACGGCGGCTTATGCGGCTGGTCAAGCAGTGATTAGCTCTGGAATTAGTGCGGCTAGTGCGGCGGTTAACCAACAAGACGTTACAAAAGCCGCAGAAAAAGGCGCTATTGGAGGCGCTGTCAGCGGTGGAATTACAGGCGCTTTGCAAGGTGTGGACGTTACAGGAACAGGCAGTGCGGCGGCTAATAAAGCGGTTACAGGCGGTTTAGCAACAACTGGTGGCGCATTGGCAACAGGCACCAAGCCTTCTACGGCTCTTGAAGAAGGTGTCATTGCGGGTTCAGTAGATTACCTTGTTGGTTCTCCTGAAGCCGGGGCATCCACCACAGATAAACTTATTTCAGGATTGGAGAAAGCCGGTATTACAACCGCGCTAGATAAGTATTTATTGCCTAGCCAAACAAGTGGTGCATCTGGAGGAACAGGCTCTACTGGGGCGCCGTTGCCTAGTGCAACCTCAACAACCGCTACACCACAAGCCGCAACAACACCCGGCTCATCTGCATTAGCTCAAGCTCTGAACGTAGGAGATATTGGCGCACCCATCTTTGGTTCTAGCGACCTTGGAAAGAGTCGTTCCGTTTGGAACAGAGAATCACTCAAAAACCCAAATCAGGTGACTTAAATGGCAAAGCAAATAGCAAAACTCCTTAGAACAGAAACCATGGCTGACATAGACCTTAAAGGTCTTGCTCAGATTTTGAAATCCAAAGGTCGGGGTAGAGATACGTTGCTTGCCCACATTACGCCTAAAGAAGCTGAGTACCTTAAAAGTCGCGGTGGTTCAGGCACGATTAACCCACATACAGGCTTGCTAGAGTTTGATGATGGCGGCGGTGAAGTGTTTGACGTCTCTACCGGACAAGCGCAAGCTCCTGAACAAGTTGCCGCGGCTAATCCTGACTTGTATCCCGGAGGCAAATTACCTGAAGCCGGTCAAGCTACGCAATATGCACCCGGTGGAGGCGCAAGCTATATTCCTTCAACTGCGGCGGCGGCTCCCGTTATAGGCGGTACCAGTGATTCAGGTTTAAATTATTCTCTTGGTCCAGTTACCGGCGGTGTTGGACTTAGACCTAGCGGTGTAGCTCCAAGCGCCCCAGTGCTTCCAAGTGGTTATTCTTTAACTGGAGCGCCTGATTACAGCATTACAACGCCCGGAGTTGTTACGCCTTTTGGTCAAGACGATACATCTGGTCAACCCAAATTGCCCGGCATGAACGCGCCCCAAGCACAAACAGCGGCACCAACTCAAGAGGGAACAACGTTTGGAATGAGTAATTCAACCCTTGCTAGACTTGGTTTAGCCGGTGGATTAGGACTTCTTGGCGCTTATAAAAACAAACAAGCGGCGGCATCCACAGATGCTGGAATTGCGCAACAAAAAGCTATTGCACAACCTTATCAAGCAACAGGCGCAAACTTGCAACGCGCGGCGGCGGCTGGTGAACTCACACCTCAGTCTATGCAGTCTTATCAAGCGGCTCAGGCTCAATTACAACAACAAGTGGCTAATACAGGCGGTGTAGGCGCGGCTCAAGCATCTGCAACGCTTGAGAACTTGCGCCAAACACTGCTAAACAATCAGTACAACTACGGTCTGCAAGTCTCTCAAATTGGTGACAACATTGCTCTTGGCGCTATTCAACAAGGTATGCAACTTGACCAAGCGCTTAACCAAGCAAGTACTAACTTCTATACACAACTTGCTGGAATTGCGGCGGGTGTGCCGACTTATGCTAATCCATATCAGAGGACAGTATGACCATAGGAACCAATTCACAACCGCCATTAGCTCCGGCTTATACGTTGCCGGAAGTGCCTACTGCACCTCCAGCGCCTCCTTTGGGAGATGCGCTAGGTACAAACATGGGCGGTATTCCGGGTATGCCTCAAAATGTAGAACAGTATTTTGGTGGCAAAACATTAAGAGACGTAGCTGGTCAAGAAGCTAAAGTACGTCAACAACAGCTTGGATTGCTTCAGCAACAAACAGGGCTAGAGCAACAAATTGGCGAGAACAAACAACAACAAGAACAGTTTTTGGCTCAAGCTAAAGCTGATATTGCGCGTCAAAACAGAGAGTCTGCACAGCGTATTGAACAAAGTATTCAAGACACTCGTCAAAAGTTTCCTTATCCAGAATTTCACCCGACTAAAGACAACGTACAAGACTTAGCAACGCTATTTAGTCTAATCGGCGTTATTGGCGTAGCCATGGGTGGTCAAGGCAAGATGGGCGCAACAGCGTCCCTCAACGCTATGTCAGGAATGATGCAAGGTTGGCAAAAAGGCAGACAAGACCTTTGGACAAAAGAAAAAGATGAGTTTGACAAAAACATGGCTCGTGTCAAACAAGTTTTGGATGATGCCTATAAAGACGCTGATAGAGCAATGAAAACGCTTGCCTACAACAGAGAAGAAGCTGAAGCCTATGCTAATCAAGCGGCGGCTAAACTGGGCGGTCAAGTTGGCAAACAAATCTTGCAAAAGCAGGGTGTAGAGAAGTTTTACAACTACATGGAAAGTCTAAAAGGAGACTTGCAAAAAACAGAAACCATGTTGCAACAAAAAGAACTTCATGCTCAAACTGAAGCCGCGGCAGAGCGTCGTCACCAAGAGTCTATGCAACAGCAAAGAGACTTGGCTCAAATCAAGGCTCAAACAGGCATGGGCGATATTGGCTCTTATATTCAAAGATTTACCGGCTCTAATGTTGATAAGAAAAATCAAGGCAACGTTATGGTTGCTGGTAACGCTATTGGAGACGCCTACGCGCTTAAACAGCAAGTGGCAGAGCATCCTGAGTGGGTTGGTCGTGAAGGTCAAATTCAGCGTTTCTTCAACACTTATGTTGATTCTTTCTCCAATAACAAACCTTTACCGGCTGACGCTGGAGCAGATTTAGCCAAGGACCCATCCGGTCAAGCGGCGCTTATTTTTGCTAAAAAGTACGCAGAATACTTGGTTAACTATGAGCGTTCACTGGCTGGTGGAGCAAAAGGCTTTACTGTTCAGTTCCAAAAACGTTTCAACGATTTGTTAAAACAAGACCAGTTCAATCCTGAAGGCTTCTCTGCTTTGATGGATGAGCAAATTAGAACAATTGCTTCTAGGGCGGCTGAGAACGGCGCAAACATTACTCGTCAAAACTTGACAGCAATGGCTTATGACATGAAGACCAGAGCTGAAGACCAAGACGCTATTCGCGGTATGCAGTCCTTAATTGGCGCACAACAAGGCGGCGGTGGTGCTCAAAACATCCAGTTTCAGGCTACACAGGCTTTTGGTTCTTATGAGCCAGAAAAGTATGAGTACAGAATCAATTCTGATACCGGCAGATTGCAAAGAAAGATAAAAGGACAATAACATGGCTGATTGGGAAGACGCACCGGCAAAAACAACAACCAAAGACACTGGTGGTTGGGAAGACGCGCCCGCGCCTAAAGCCAAGTCTCCCGGTCCTATTGTTGGTTCTGAAACCGCCGCACTGATACCAACAGGCGGAGAGCGCACTGTTCCGCGCAAAGGTGAATTAGCTGGAGAGCCTAGCTATTTGGAAAAAGCGTCTATGTATGCTTCTGCTGTTCCGGCAACAGGACTTGCGGCTGGAGCGCTTAAAACAGCGTCTGCTGGGACTAAATTTGCACCATACGCCGCAAAACTCGCCGAAGCGGTCATTCCTGAGACGGGTGCTGGACTTGCTAAAGCTACTGCGGGTGCCGCGGCATCTGCTATACCGGCGGAGTTTGTACGTTCACAACTTGAGCAAAGGGGCGCGTCTCCTCTCAAACAAGAAGTCGGTGAAGCTGTTACTGCGCTGAGTGTTGGCGGTTTAGAAGCTGGTGCATTAAAACTCGGCAGTAAAGGCTACAACTACGTCTCTAATCTTGTTAACAGGGCGTTTGGTACAGAGGCTAGAGACTTGGCTAATGCGCTGAGAAGCTACGCATCTAACCGAGCTGGAGGCGAAGCACAAGCCGCTAAACAACTGGCGACGCAAGCAGAGCAAAGAGCAACAACGGCTGAGAAGACTGCAACACAACAGGCTGGTCGTGCTGAACAGGCTTATGCCGCGGCGCCCGGTACTAAAACACAAAAGATTGCGGGTGAGTTCACAGCAGTGCCTGAGGAATCACAAACCATTGGCGACAGAATTAAAACCTACGCTGACAACGTTTACAACCAGTTAAAGAACGTTAGAAACAAAAACGCTGAGACTAATAAGACAGCGGCATTTAACGCGGCTAAAGAAAGAGAAGCCAGAGGCGAAAGTTACAGAGATACTCAGGCGTACAAAAAAGTTGATGATTACATCAAAAATGAAATTAAAAACTCATCTGTACAACCCATTATCTCTCAACTAAAAGAAGTGCAAAAAGCGCTGACTGGTCGCATGGTGGATGAAGCCAGTGGCGAAGTTGTACAAGTGCCTAGAAACTTTGAAGGATTAGAGCAGTTGCGTCGTTTCCTTGGCGACAGAGCTTATGGCTTACCCGCTGAAGGCTTTGACGCCATTTCTCAGCAACAAGCCGGAAAACTTGCCAAGATGGTTGAAGGTATTCAAAAAGAGTTTTCTCCCGGCATTGAGACGTTCCTCAATCAATACAAGGCTGATTCTGAGCCTTTGAGAGCTTTTCAGTCTAAGGTAGGGAAAGCACTGATAGACCAGCAATTAGCGGCTAAAGAAGGCTTGAATTACGCCAAAGTACCGGCTGAGAGCATACCCGGTCGCGTGTTTCAAAACAGAGAAGCGTACCAAAACTTGATTGATGCCTTTGGTGGCAATCGTGCTTTTGCAGAAAACCAAGCGCAGAAATACTTTGCGGGTGAAATGCGCAAATACGCTGGTAACCCAGACGCGCTCAAGAAGTTTATTCTTGACAATTACAGTATGCTCAAGTTGACCAACTCTATGCCTATGGCGGAGCAGATTACACAGGCTACTCGCACAGCTACTCGTCGTGCCGGTACGGCTGAAACGGTTGGCAAAGAAGCAAGAGACGTACAAAAAGCCGCGCAAATCAATAGTAAAGAATTTGAGACGTTGCAATCAAACATTAACAGCGCTCAAACCAACGCTGAAGTTGCCGCGCAAGGCAGAATCTTGGCTAAGAAACTTTACTCGCAAAACACCATAAACCAAAAGGTCTATGAGCAAATGAATAGTTTGGCTAATCGTGTTGAGCAATCTGCAAAAGACGTTACAAGAGCTAGAAGTGAATTGATCTGGGGAACCGGTAAATTACTCGGCGCTGGGGCGCTTGGTACCGGCGCTTATTTTGGTTTGAAATCACAGTTTGGAGAATGATATGCCACTTGCAAAAGGCTCTAGTCAAAAGACAATATCCAAAAACATCAAGAAAATGGTCAGAGAAGGTTACAGGCAAAAGCAAGCCGTAGCCGCCGCTTTGTCCTCAGCCCGTAAATCCAAAAGAAAGTCTAAGCGGTGATTAAAAAAGTCAAAGAAAAGGGCATAAACCCTGAGCTGGAGAAAGCCATTAACACCATGTTGGCGGCAGTCATGATTGATTCCACAGCGACAATTACGGATAAGACTAAAGTGATAGACCGTGCTTTGAAGCTAGAAGCCATCAAAATGAAGATGCAAGATGATGAGTGGGGCAGTGGTTTTGGTCTTGGCGACGAGGACGAATAAGGTTAAACTATGAATATCTTTTACAAAGAAGGGGATATTTATGGATGCAGTAGCCTTGGTACGTCTAGCGTTAGGGGTCATCACAGACCGGCTCATCACGATTTTGGCACTTTCAATGTCGTGCGCACTGGCTTGTTGGACGATGTGGGGTCCAGAGTGGGACAGGGTAGCAACCCTCCTGATATTTGTGGTGTTCAGTTATTTGGTGATTCAAAACAAGGAGAGAAACGATGAGAGATTACAAAGACCTAGAGAAGAAGTCTAGCGTACCGCAAGGTGGAGACAATTTGAACTGGGGGCAAAAGTACGCTCATGCAGTTCGCCCTCAAAAGCCGTCTGACAACACCCAAATGGGTCAAAACAGATGGACACCCGGCACAATGCCAAAAGGCGGTTACAGGACCGTATTTGATTTTTCTGAAGGTTCAGACAGCACTAAGCTATCTCCTACCTCTGGCGGCGGCAAAAAGGTGTACTAATGGCTAATAATATTGCTTTTCAGGCTATGGGCAACACGGTTGCTTGTGTGGCTAGTGCCGCCAACTCGCAATCGACTGTGAGCACCATAACCGCAAACACACCTTGCCAACAGTATTTGCTGACAAACCAAGACACTGTTAATGTGGCTTTTGTGCAAATCAGCACCAGCAGTACATTCAACGTTGCTTTGCCTACAAACACAGTGAGTCAGCAAGTGTTTCCAGTGCTTCCTTTTGACCAGAAAGTTGTTACAGCGCCGCAAGTCAGCGCAACAGCTAACGTTTATGCCCGTGTCATTTCTATTGGCACAACAACTGTTTACATCACACCCGGAGAAGGACTATGAACATTCAAGAATATTTTCAAAACTTTATTACTAAGATTGGAGCATCTGTGGAATCTACCGAACACAATGTTGCCAAGCAGTTTGCTGAGTATGTTGAAGGTGAGCAAAAGATTGAAGACGCAATTGCTTTATTAACTTCTAACGGATACACCGTAACTCCTCCAGCACCTCCCGCGCAGTAATGGACCCGTTTACCCTTGCCATGATGGCGTTCTCCGCGGTCAAAAGCGGAGTCGCCGCCTACAAGGAGATAAAACAAACAGGCGGGGAAGTTGTTCAAATTGTTAATGAGCTAAGTGGCGCACTTGGCTCTTTTTTTGACCATCAAGACGCGGCTAAAAAAGCAGACGCAGAGCTAAAGAAAAACCCACCTAAGGGAAAATCATTACAAGCTATTGCCTTAGAGAACGTACTGCGCAAAAAACAACTAGAACAAGCTGAGTACGACTTGCGTCAAATGCTGGTCTATGAATCTCCTCCTGAGCTTGGCGCTGTTTGGACCGAGTTTGAAGCAGAAAAAGCAAGACTGGTTAAAGAACAAGACGCACTAGACAAGGCGCAAAAAAAAAGGATGTCCTCGAATCATACGAAAGGCGTATGCGACACGATCAAATCAAGATTGGCGTCGCAATCTGTATTGCAGTATTTGTCGTGGCGTTCACCATTGGCGGCTTGATGTACCAAATCCACTTGTGGACAGAGGAGAGAAAGCGAGAGGAACGTTGGTATATTGAGTTTCACAGGAAATTCGAGGAAAATAGTAAGGAAATCGAGTGCTACAAAATCTTTAGAGATACAGGGTACTTGCCAAAATATTGTAAGGATTGACATGAACTGGTTAGCTCAAATTGCACCCACAATAGCCACTGCCCTTGGCGGTCCATTCGGAGGATTAGCGTATGAAGCAGTATCAAAAGTGCTTGGAGTTTCTCAAGACGATGCAAAGAAAATGCTTGATGATGGCAAACTCACCGCAGACCAGATTGCAAGCGTTCAGCAAGCCGAGATTCAATTAAAAGCCAAGGCACAAGAACTAGGTTTAGACTTTGAGCAATTGGCTGTACAAGATAGAAGCTCTGCAAGAACAATGCAGATTGCAACTCAATCTTGGATACCTCCTATTCTTGCGATAGGTATTACAGGCGGGTTTTTCGGAATACTTTTTGGCTTAATGTATGGTCAAGTGCAACATACGCCTCAAATTGACATTATGTTGGGTTCATTAGGAACTGCTTGGACAGGTGTTGTTGCTTTTTATTTTGGTAGTTCTGCTGGTTCACAAGCTAAGGACCAGCTACTGCATCAATCTACTCCAGCGGGGTCAAAATGATTAACTCAAGAGACTTAAATGAATTACTTCCAGAAGTTAAAAGCCGTGTTGAACACTTTATACAGTTGTGCAAAGAATCTGATATTGACTTACTTATTACAAGCACATATCGTGATATTGAAAGTCAGGATGCTTTGTATGCCCAAGGACGAACAACAGAAGGCAAAATCGTTACAAATGCTAAAGGCGGTGATTCATTCCATAATTGGCGTTGCGCTGTGGATGTTGTGCCTTTGGTGGCTGGTAAACCAGACTGGGACGGAAGCCACCCAGTATGGAGTAAAGTAGGAGAGCTTGGCGAACAAGCTGGACTAGAGTGGGCGGGTAAGTGGGTCCACTTCAAAGAGCTTGCTCATTTCCAATACACCGGCGGCTTAACGCTTGCTGAACTGAAAGAAGGAAAGCAAATTGGCTAACGATAAAGAAATAATGAACTTGGTTGCTCAACAAAACGACCCAAGATTATTAGACGTAGCCAAAGAACAATATCCGTATTTGGCGGATAAAGATATTGCTTACAAGTATTCTCCTCAGGCAAAGCCTAAATATATGCTTGAGTTTTATCAGGGCGGTGATTTACCTAGCTGGGCTAAAAATAATAAAGTTGCAATTGAAGTATTCAATTCAAAAACAAAACCTATTGATATATTAGGTGATTATGTAAGTCATTACGGCGTAAATACGGACCCTAAACTGCAAGAGCTTTATCAAAAATTTCAGCAGTCTCTTGACCCAAAGATGATGCAAAATAGATATTTGTTTCATAAGCAACACTTAGGAGAAAAAAGGTCGCCAGAAGAATGGTCAAAAATGACTGGTGTTCCTGAAATGTTTAGAGGATATACATTTGACCAATGGAAAGATGCCAAACAAATGTACACCCCTGAACAACTTCAAATACTTGACCAAGTGCGTAACTATTTAGGAATCAAATGACTAAATCAACCAGCCTATCAGTAAAGCGAGGAGAAAAATTATCGACAAAACGGGGTGCTGGTCTAACAGCGAAGGGTCGAGCCAAATTAAATAGAGCGACAGGAAGCAAACTAAAAGCTCCTCAGTCAAAAGGGAGTCGTCATAATTCATTTTGCGCACGGATGAAAGGTGTGGTTAAGAAATCCAAGGGACCAGCGACAAGAGCCAAGGCATCCTTGAGACGATGGAAATGCAGATAACTGGGGCGCAAACTACTAGCAAGCACCCCAGAAATATCAATACTTCTTTCCAATTTATCTTCAAGACGGAACACAGACCATATTAAGTGGGTCCGCCATAATAAAGGTATAACCTTCACCAACGGCTTTACAAATGGCGTCCATGCCAACAATATGGTACTCAACCCATAGTATTGGCTTAAACGTCTCTATGGTCTTTCTAGCGCCCTTGATGGCTTGTATCTCAAAGCCTTCTACGTCAATCTTGATAAAGTCGCATCTGGGTAACTTCAAAGAATCAATAGATACGCCGTCAACCATAAAGTTGCGCATATACATATTTTCGTCAGTAAGACCCGGTTGAACTCTAACCATGCCGTAATCCATCTTCATGCTGTAATCAACAGACGGCAAGACAACATAGCTCACAAGCTCTGTAATTGCTTTGTTGTGTACAAAAATATTGTTGATGTCATTCAGCGCAACAGAGCCGCATAAAGCGTTATAAATAATTCTTTGAGGTTCAAAAGCAATCAGCGTAATGTCTTTGCGTCTTTGTGCAACAGGGATGCTGAACAACCCTATGTTTGCACCGGCGTCTATGACAATAGCATCTGGCGGCAAATTATCCACAAATTGAAAAATGTTATACAACTCATGTTCTATATGAGTTTTGCCGGTTTTAGCAAGAGCATCTATTTGAAAATCACAGTTGCGATTAACTATGATTTTCCCGTAAATAGACTCTACAACAGTAAAGTGGTTAATCATGGCGATGGTGTGAGTTGACCTTCAAAGAGATAAGTACCGATGTGTCCGAGTTGCGCCCAAGGAGCCGCCCAAACCTTCATGCCGTGTTTTCTAGCCAGTTTGCAAAAGTGATAATCCTCTGAGAGCAGTATCTTTGTTTCTTCCTCAATACTGGTTGCAAAGTATTCTTTGATGGTATCTGCCTTCAGTGTGCCGGATAGGTCCATAATGTTGTTGGTGTACTCAGGCACTTTGTCTGCAAGGTTGTCAAACACTTCGCGCTTAATCATCATGAAGCCGGTACCGCCGTTCCAGATTTCCACAGGCTTATTGACAGGCACAGTGACTTCGTTGGAGTAATCCACAAGATTAACCACAAATGAACCAGTAAAGTGTTTGAGTTGGTCGTTGGGTACTCCGGCGTCCATAGCTTTCTTAGCGGAATCCCAGTTGATTTCCTTCTTGGGATAGATGCCGCAAAGAATCTCCTTGTCTGCCTCAACCATGTGGATAATGTGACTTGCTTCAAATTTGATGTCAGCGTCAATAAACATCATGTGAGTTGCGCCGCTTTTCAAAAAGCCTTGTACAAGCGCGTTTCTAGCCCTTGGTATCAAAGACTCATTGAACATGAATGAGAAGCTCAGTGTCCAGCCGGTGTTCTTAAAAACGTTTTGTAGGTTGAGGATAGACTGTGTATAAAATCCTGCGCACATACCGCCGTACATAGGTGTTGCAATGTACAGATGAACGGGCGGTTTCTCTGCGGATTTGATGGATACGACTTTATCTTTTGACATGGTTTTCCTTGGTTGATTGTTGGTGGGGCTACTCAGAACCTCTGCCCCGTAAGTTTCCTAACTGTCCCTTAGGGACTCACCTCTGAGTTGATGGGGGGTATTTCCTCTATCGTGACCAGTAGCTGTCCTCCTTTGATGACTTCGCCGCGAATCATTTCTAAATGGTCCACATGGAAATCATCATCGAATACACCAGCCTTTTGCAAGGAATCGAGAACTGCTTTGATGCGGTTATCAATGTCAATCTTTCTCTTGTCCCTTGGACTAATCACCATTGTTATTTTCAATTTTCTGTCCCTGAACTTAGGTATCTTGTTGACTAAAACGTACTCTTGCACAGCCTTCCTAAATGCTCTGCCTTCAGCACCTATCACCATAATATTGTTGTATTTGCGGTAATAGGTGTTGGTGCTCGGACTCAGCGGCAATACCAGAATAGCCTTCATTGGCGCCCCCGGGAGGAATCGAACCTCCATCTCGACGTTCGTAGCATCGTATTCTCATCCATTGAACTACGGGGACCGGGCATCAAAAGGGTACGTCCTCATCCCCTCTGGGCGTTACTTCCCGGGGATAAGTCTGTGTGTTGACAGGCGGTTGATAAGTGTCCACAGCAAGCGTTAAGAACTCGCCGTACTGGGATTTACGCCACCAAGCGGATATGTTAATCACTTCGCCTTTGTGCATGATTTTGCCCTTAAAGTCGGGAGCCTTAGGGTTTTGTTTCTGCAAGTAGGCGCTCGGCGTGAGTATGCCCTTACTTTCTACGGGTTGATAGTTACTAGCCATTCGCGGTTTCTCCTGATAAATATTTGTATTCGGCGTACTCTTTGCCGCCGTCACTAACCATTTTTGTAAAGATTCTGTGTCCTGCTTTTCGATAAACTTCGATATGGGATGCAAGCCGGAAACAACCAAATTGTTCGAGTGCTTCAAGTGGTGTGATTGTTTTTCCACTTTGTAGGTGCCTCAAGATTCGCTCTCGCTGGGTACCTCGTCTTGAGACACTGGCGGCTTTTTTAACGGGTCAACCCCAACTTCAGCAATAGCCGCTTTGAGCTTGACTCGGTCAAAACTATCAAAGCCTTCAACCACTTCGGCGTTAGCTTTCTCTAGCCCCCAAATCTTTTCTTGTTTTTCCTCAGCGGTGAGCTTTTGAAAAGAATTGATTTTGTGGACAAGATGTTGATAAGCCTTAATCCATGAAGCGGTGTCCGGGTGCCATGAATAGGGGTCGGGGTTGTTTGGCACAAAGAGAGAAATGTATCCCTCGGGCGGTTCGTCCTCAAACTGCTCAAGCACTTCCACAGCCCTTGGAATGGGCTTAGGAGCCTCGACAGTGTCGCTAGGGTAGTCTTGTGCCTCCTCAGCAGTAATTAGCCCCTTGAGGACGTCTGGGAAAGCGTCGCGCAAAGCAAAGCCTCTAGCCCTCATCTGAAGCATACGTTTAGGATACTGGGTCCAAGGACCTTGTTTGCCCCACAGATTAGCGCGTTTGGCGTCTTCCACAGAGAATTTAGCAGTGACGGGTTTGCGTCCTTTTCTCTTAGCAATACAGACAGCCACCGGGTTCGGTGTGCCCTCAGCCTCCATGAACTCCTCGATGTCCTCGCAAGCTGGGCTAGACTGGACCAAAGCCATGGCGGCGTCTCCATAAACACTGGGGCGCCCGTTGATGACGCTAATGTTTTGGAGTGCTTGCATGGGTGCTAATCCAATTTCATAGCCCCACTGCACAGCCACCAAAATATCCTCAGGTTTGTTCTGATATTGTTTTGGGACCATCTGAGACTTGGAGAGCATCTCAGAGAACTGAATTGCCTCATTCATGGTTTGGGGCGCAAAGCCTTGTCTAAGTGTTAGGTTACTCATCTTTATTCTCCCTTGCTTTCATCATTGCGTCTGCCCATTTATAAGCGGCTTTTGTAATGTCTTCCATTCCCGCTCCGCCTATCAACGTAGGTAATACTTGCCCTGCAAACCAGTCTCGCAAGTCCATGCCGCCTTGAATAATTTGTGGGTATCCTTCGTTCATTGATGTTGGAAATGCTTTCATTTGAGTAAAAACCTCCTAGAGCCGGGTGTTTCAAATACAAACTGCTCGTAAATGTCGGGCATAGCGGACTTAAAGACTTCAGCATTAAAGCGCTTGGATGCCTTGCTAGACCGCCATGTCGCTAGGACCGAGCCGTCAACGCCTACCAACTCCGCATGGTTTTGCATATAGCTTTGTAGTGCGGTTTGTAGCTTGTCCTCATCCTCCTCCATTTGCTTGATCTGCGCCTTGATGTTCTTTAGCGTCTCAGCAATTTGTACGACTTGAGCATTAGCCACTGTCACTGTTCCGGCGTCCGCCTTGTACATGAGCTTGGTGTGCTCTGTTGTCTCGGGGTCCAGTGGTGTCTTGGTTTGTACAGCCGCCCAAAACTTAGCCATGTCCTTGACCAACTGGTCGCGCATTTGCTCAGTGATGTGGAACTGAAACACTTGGAACTCTTGACCACCAAAGAGCACAGCTAGGACCAGATGCTCGATGTTGTGGCAAGCCGATTGATGAATGAGTTGCGCCATGTTGAACGCCGGTATGATGCCGCTTTCTGCGTCGTACTTGTTTCTGGTCATAGCCGAGTAGTTCTTAGCCTCAACAAGCATTTTTCCGTCAGCGGATATAAAGTCAAAGTGTGAACGCATCCATGATTCTTTAGGATGTGTCATCATGTAGTCAGCGTCCTTCAGCTCTACCTTGAGCCGGTCTTGTGCAAGCCGTCCGATGATAGGTTGCATGACATGACCCATTTGCACAGCCTCAATGTGGCTTAGGTCCTTCGGCGGTTTAGCGCCTATTTTCGTTAGCACCACATCATTGGCGTTGCCCTTAGCCGCCTCAGCGGAATCGGTTGCCCACCAGTATTGATTGCGAAACTCTGGTTCAAAGTCTGCTCTGTCGTTAGCCATTTACTTCCCCTTGGTTAAGATATTGATGAGCGCGATGAGGTGCGCCCGTTGATAGATTAAAGACTCTATGGTCTTTTCCGCTTTAACCAGCTCATCTCTGGTTTGTTCGTACTTGTTTGTTGCGTCGTCCAGTTTGGCGGTATTGTCCTCAGCAATAGAAATCCAATCCTTCAGCTCTTTTTGTAGGCGAGTGACTTGTAATGTAGGTCTTCCCATGGTTTACCCCTCAATGTTAGGTTCGTAGTTTTTGCCGTCTTTACCGCAACCATTGGGTGTATCCCACTCTCTTTCGGTCTTGCAGTAGTAGTATTGATATTCACCCGTGACTAGATCGCGTCTTTCGGATGCTTTGCATTTGGGTTGCCACTCGTCGCTGGTCATCATCCATTTGCAGTTAACGCACAGCTTGACCTCTGTGTAAGGTTCTATCTCAACGATATTCATAATAATCCCCGGTTAGTTAATAATGGAACAAGAGTAGATAATGTAGCACAGTTATGATGATTAGTCATTGTATTTTTTAATCATTTGTCTCCTTCCGATAGTATTTGTCGTTTGCGCCACAAGATTGAATCTGGGTTTAATTCCTTTAGCTTGCGCTTCATCAGTAGTATTTCGTCCAGCCTAGCCCTTAAAACAAGCGTATGCTCCTTTTTTAACTGGGACCTAAGCCTAGCCTCCCGGTTGTAAATTAAAGCCTCTAGCGTCGTATTTTGGTTCATGTGTTCTTCTCCTTGAGTTTGGCTTCTCTTTGTCGCTTGTCTATATAACCGCACCAGCACTTTTGGTTTGGCATAAGAATTTTTGGTTGCGCTTTTGGCAATTTAATTGTGCAATCAGGGCAAGGCATACCAAGTCTCTGTTTGCGTTCTTTTTTATATGCTTTCCATTCATTAAATACTTCAGCCATATCACCCATTGTTCTTCTCCCTTAATGCTTGCTCAATAGCCACTGCAACGTCATACGCTTCCTTAATGTCATCTGCGCGGGTATTGGACCAGACTACATCGTTACGTTCAGCCTCTGTCAGACCATGCCATACGCGCGTATTTTGCTGTTTGACTAGCTCATCCAGTGACATTCTCGCCATATCCAACTCGCGCACAAAGTCGCGTAATAAATTACTGGCGGCGGTTAGGACCGTCTCATCACTGCGGCGCAAACAATCCATGTTGTCCAGCTTCTCAGCAACTAGGTAAATTAAATCAATGTCCATGTGTATCTTCCTTTACTAAATCCCCAACAGTTTTGGGTATTGCTTTATACGTCCAACACCAATAAAAACCAAACTCAACAAAGGTAAAGTATTGATAACCAGTACGCTCAACGTATTCGAGCCACCTATGGTCATGGTGTCCTACCTCTACCGGATACCATGCAAACCACCGATGAGGCTTTTCTAGTCTGCGTATCTTTTCTAATTGGGTTTCGCCGAAATCAATCTTCATGTTTATCCCCTGAAATATATTTATTCCACGATTCATCTAAATCTTCAACAATACTTGCATGGTTTCGCACTTCAAGGTTTTTATCATTGAATGGATATTCCCCGTTCCATCCTTCCCCAGATGCTTTAAAACCTTCATAAAAACCATCAGTAAACGCCCTCTTTGCCACCAACTTGGCAAACTCCATTACATCAAAAATCCATAGTTCATTGTCATAATATTGACTATCAATGATTCCTAGTAAATCAGTTTTTTTAACTAATCTAATTATTTCTTCTTTAGTCATATATTCTTTTATTAGCGATTATTTAATTATTAAATCAACTACTCGGATGGTGAGCGAAAACCTAGCCATCCCCGCGAATAGCTTGGTTTCCTTCATACACTCGGACGGAGCCGCGCATAACCCGCCAGTCTTTCACTCTAGGGCACTAGCCTCGCCACCCTTGGAACTGTCTCAGAGCTTCCCCACAATAGTCCCTTGTCCCTCAGCCTTGCCGTTGGTTTCCCCGACGACTGAGCGGTTGCGCGTAATGGGTTAGACAATAAAAAAAGCGCTTACAACTGCCCCCGGTAACGGTTCCCAAATAAAAGGGACAGAGGCATGTGTAAACGCTTTAACTACTGTTGACCGTTACGACAACACGCGAATCATACCACAAATTTAATCATGTAAATAAAATTGGGAACAACTTTACCGGCAAATCCTTAGACGCGCGTATAGCCTTTTTATTGGGGCATTTACGGCACGTTTCCGGGTTTGGTTGACATACCCCCAGCTCCTCACAACGTGAACGCGTACGGGGTTTTTTAGCGGGTACGGGTTGCCAATTGGTTTTTATCATGGTCAAGGGTCCAACTCTGATAACAATTTAATTGCGATTAGGGAAAGTCCTAGCCATAAGACAAACCCTAGCAACAGCACACACGCGAACGTGAACCCGTCGGCTAGGGCGTCCATCATACGCGAAACGCGAGTAGCGCGAGTACAAAACCCAACCCGAACATCCCGGCTAGGTAGATCATAAAATCCGCCTTGTCTAGCGTAATCGTCTCGGGTTCTTTGCCCTCAATCTCAAATGGTAATTTGCTCATGGTTATCTCCTTATAGGTGTAAATAAGTGCCGATTAAAACAAACGCCGCGAAAATCAAAACGTGAATCCAAAGAATTGTTCTCATTGTCATATCCTTAATCTTGATTAGTCAACGCCTCATGCGCGAGAGCCTCGGCGTCAATTTGCGCGTTTATCCATGCGGCGCGTAATGCTGTCGCCTCGGTGTGAAAATTGGCATCAATCAAGGCATCAATCATTAAATCGAATATATCGGACCCGGACCACTCAAGTGCTATTGAAATAGCTTGAGCACGTTTGTTTTTAGGTAAATTCAATAAACTATTTTTTAGCGCTGTATAGGGCGCCTCGATTAGCATTTGTTCAAATTCCATGGTTATCCCCTTAGTTAGTTAAATTGACGCAATACGCGCCCATTTAGGGGCATTGCGGCGCCCCCAAATAGTCGAGCATTATTTAACCGGGTAGATTGTCAAAATACGTTTGTGCGTCGCCCTCATTGTCAAAATAGGCGAGTAGTTCATAAGTTGACCAGTTATAAATAAACCAGTAAAAATTACCGTTATCATCAACGTCACTAGCTAATAAAAAATCGTCTTTGTTTAATGTTTGTTTTTGCATATTTATCCCCTAAGTTTAAGAAAAGCCGGGAAAACGCCCGGCGCGTTTGTTTATGCTACTAATTCAATCGACGCCGTCACGTCTAATTGATTCAGATAATCGGCGGCTTTTTGTGCAAGGGCGGCGGCCTTAAATATCGCCTTGCTATCGTCGCGCATAGCTTTGAGCCAATTTTGAATATAACCGGCATGGCGTAATTCGCCCTGAATCCGGTAATCCTGACATAAGAACGCGGCGCCCATTTCCGCCACTAATTCCTCAAAAGCATAAGCCGGGTCCCCAAATCGTTTGCCAAATGTACGATCTAATCGGTGTTTAGCCCCGGTCCAGTGCGTTAATTCGTGAAATACAGTGGCATAGTAGCTTGATTCATTGTCAAACGCCGATTTATGGGGCATTTGGATACGATCAACACTCGGCGCAAAAAATGCACTATCGCCGCCATGCGATATTACGGCGCCAGTTTTGACAATCCTTTGCTCGGCGGCATCAATTGGATTAAATGGTTTATCAACTGGCGTTGATTTGGTTATCTCTATCCCGTCGCATTGTGCAACATTGAACACATAATAAGTTTTGAGAGCATTAAACGATTCAACTTCGCCCGTCTCTTTATTTTCTTTGGTAATAGGGCTAAACCAAACGATAGCTGTCCCTTTTTCGTCTTTACGAACATTGGCGCCTAAACTCTCAAATTGTTTGAATGATGCCCATACTGGCGTATCGTATCCCTTAACCATGGATGACAATCCTAGGATTAAACGATTGACGCCCTGATATGGTTTTTGGCTAATCAAATTCTTATCCGCTGTGCTGTCCGCCTTCCACGGCTTTATCCATGGTGTAGCGCCTTTTTCTAATTGCTCAATGATTGATTGTGTAACTGACTCATAAATTTTGTTTGACATGATGATTTTCCCGGTTAGTTATGGATAATTGCATTGACTAATTATTTAATCAATAGTTGAATTATATAGATTAGAATGATTATGTCAATATCAATATTCAATAAATATTTGTATGAATATTTAATTATTGATAGAATATTCCTATTACCAAATATTCGTATATAATTATTGTTTAATACAATTATTACTTATAAGAAAATATTTGATTAAAAGAATATTTGCTAATTGAATTATTAGTAATTGAAATAAAACGATAACTAGAAAATAGTATTACATTCTATTCTCTCAAATATTTAATAGGGGTAACGCTTGCAAAGCACTTAACGCAAACCGATACCCGGCGCCGTACTTAATATGGTCAATTATTGGCTAATGCGTCGCAATGCTTTGCGCAAATTCATGCCTGAAAACTCGAATGGTCCTGAGTTCGGTTATGGGCGAGTACACCTCCCATCTCCCCCCAAAAAAAATTTACGTTTTTCCCTAGATTAGTTCTTGGCGATAGACTGTATTGAGCATACCGGTCTTCATAAACTTGTGATAAACGGTTCTACTGAGCACTTTATCCTTATTGTGGACGTTATAGGTGGTCCATAGAGGACCTGTATCCACGGCTATGATGTGTTTGACTGCCTTGGAAAGTACGCCGATTTGGGTCACATCCAAGCCTTTTTCAAGCGTATTTGGGCATATTTGCAAGGGATATGTGCTGATTACCGTATGTCCTTGATCAAGGAGTTCCTGAGCCATTCTTTTAAAGGCATCTTGGTTAAAACTGGGTAGCTGATTGCTCTTGGGAGGGCTGTTGATGATGAGATAGTCGTACTGCTCGGCTTGGATTGCCATAAGGGCTGGGTAGTCAAAGAGTAGGTCATGCTTGTCTATGGTGAAAGTATCAATCATCATTTGTTCACAAAGATGGTTAAACCAATCCACATGGAACTCAACCCAGTGCTCTTTCATGGGATGGTTGTAGAAGTAGTTATCCGCCCCTATCCAAGCGTTTACGGCGTCCTCTGGCTTGGCTGGTAGGTCCATAAGGACAATGTCTGTGCCCAAGACTAAGGGCTGTAATTGCTTGTGATACTCCGCCTTGCAGTAATGCGTAGCCGGTATCTCCAATCGGCGGAGAAAATTCAGATGGATTAACTGGTCGCCAAGATGATATTCGTTATAAGTGCGAATCATAGTAGTCCTTGATAATGATGATTAGATGTGGTATATTACATCACATTGTTTAGCGGGGATATAAAGATGGATGATTTAGTCATTGACAGAGAAGTGCCCATACCGCAAGCTAGACCGCGTTACCCCTACAAGCAGATGACGGTTGGGGATTCGTTCTTTGTGAAGGGTGCCAAACTGCAAGTGGTTTGCAATGCCAATTACCGGGCTGGAAAAAAGTTAGGTTTTAAATTTATCGCAAGATGCGAGGAAGGAGGAGTCAGAGTATGGAGACTGCTGTAAACACCAAAGTCAACGGACACAACGCCTTGATGACCATGTCCGCCGATGACATCAAAAAAGCATACATGGAGCGTGTCTATGCCATGGGTCATGCCGAGCTGTTCAACGAACTCATGCGCGTTCATACTGAGTCGGCTCGTCTTCTCATGGACGCACACAAAGAGATTGAACGCATAAAGGCTTTGCTTGGCTCAAGCACCAGCTTCATCTGAACAAGAACAAATCTGGGCGGCGGAGAAACTTGCACACCAACAAGTCATTCGCCGTGAGATGCGCAGAGCGCTGTCTTGTACAAATGACAAAGCCAAGATTCTTCTTGCAAAAGAATGGAAAGAGAAATACTCTAAAGTTCGTTACGATGAGCTAATCAGGGTTGCCAAAAACAGAGACGCTTGTGAAGCAATAGCCAATTGGATACTAGGGGATAACGATGACTATGACAGCCGCGGTCGTGACCGTGACCACAAACCGAGCAGAACTGGAAGACTGCGTTAAATCCATTCAGACGCAAACATTTCCTGTCGAGCATTACATTCTTGTGGACGCCGTAGTGCCCTACGTCTCCTACCGCAAAATGTTTGATAAGTACGCCAACAACTCCACCCACCTTTGCTACTGGGACGGATACATTGGAGGCAACGGACTAGACGGACGTCGTTGGCTTGCCGCCGCGCCCCAGCTTATCAACGAAGACGTCACTTTCTTTTGCAATGATGACGACTGGTTTGATGCAGACCATGTTGAATCCATCATGCACAAAATAGACCTCGGCGTTGACTGGGCGTACTCCCTTAGAAGCATCCACGACAAGGACGGCAACTACCTATTCAACGACCGCTGTGAGGCGCTTGGCGACCTCCACAAGCCTTGGAATTTGCTTGATAACGACAACACCAACTTTGTGGACTGGTGTATGTGGGGCATGAAGACCGAGTGCTTAAAGAAAATAGCCATCGTTCTTGGTCAAAACAAATGGGGCGTTGACCGAGAGTTTTACGCCGTTGCCAAACAGCTCTTTCCCAATTTCTGTTCAACCAAAGAACACACCTTTAACTTTCGCCTTGGCGGCAATGAACTATCGGTCACCAAAGAATTTTTTGATGTTGGTCATCAATTCATGAAAGACAAATACGGGGCAATCATGCCTTGGGAAAAATGAAATTCAATCTCAAACAGTTTTACGCATTTTGCGCCCAGCTCAAAATAGAAACCAAAGAGCAAGGTCTAAAGAACATGGACCACCTCCTCGGTACCCAAACCTACACCATGGGCGAAATAGCCAAAGGGCTTGAAGAAGACGTCCATTTCTTTGTTATCTTAAAAGGACGTCAACTTGGAATCACTACTATCTCCCTTGCCCTCGACCTCTACTGGCACTTCATCAACAACGGACTCCAAGGTACCCTCACAACCGATACCGAAGAAAACCGAGATATGTTTCGCTCCACCCTTGCCATGTATATGGACGGTTTGCCTAAAGAGTACAAAATTCCACTTGTCGCGCACAACCGTAACCAGCTTTCTCTCAAGAACAGAAGTCGCCTCTTTTATCAAGTCGCTGGACTCCGAGCAAAAGGTAGCTTGGGTCGCGGTAAGGCAATTACCTACCTTCACGGCACTGAAACAAGTTCTTGGGGTGACGAAGAAGGCTTGGCATCTCTCCTAGCTTCTCTCGCTGAATCCAACCCCAATCGCCTCTACATCTTTGAATCCACAGCGCGGGGATTCAATATGTTTCACGATATGTACGTCACTGCCAAACGGGCAAGGACACAACGTGCCATATTTTGCGGTTGGTGGCGCAATGAGTTCTACTCTGCTGGGGCAGACACCGATGTGTACAAAACCTACTGGGACGGCAAACTCACCCCTGAGGAAAAAGAGTGGGTACGCGATATTAAAAAACTCTACGACTTTGAAATCAACTCAAGGCAAATGGCTTGGTGGAGATGGAAACTGGCTGAGGGCATCAAGGATGAATCCCTGATGTACCAAGAGTTTCCGCCAACGGAAGACTACGCATTTGTCATGTCAGGACAATCTTTCTTTTCTAATGCGAGGTGTACCGATGCCGCGAAAATTGCCAAGAAAATCCAACCCGACTATTACCGATACGTCTTTGGCGCCAACTTCCAAGACACCGACGTCGTCAAATCCAAAGAAAAACTCGCCACGCTCAAAGTCTTTGAAGAACCCATCGACACCGCCTACTACGTTATTGGCGCAGACCCCGCCTACGGTAGCTCAGACTGGGCAGACCGATTCTGTATTCAAGTATGTCGTTGCTACTCTGATGGCATGGAACAAGTTGCCGTTTTCGCGACGAGTGAAATGAACACCTACCAATTTGCTTGGGTTATTGCTCACTTAGCCGGTGCCTACAAAAACTCAACGCTAAACCTTGAAATCAATGGTCCGGGTCAGGCGGTCTTGAATGAACTCAAGAACTTACGCCGTCAAGCCGCCGCTATGGCGGGTACTGTGGGCAAGCAACTCATGGATGTGTACGGCTCAATGTCAAACTACATTTGGAGACGCAACGACAACATGAGTGGACTCTCTGGCTCTATTGGTTGGGCAACCACACAAGCCACAAAAGAACGTATGCTCACCTATACCAAGGACTTGTTTGAGCGCAGTATGCTAGACATCTACGACATGGATACCATTGAGGAGATGAAAACCATTACTCGCGAGGGTTCCAGCATTGAAGCCTCTGGTCGCAACAAGGATGACAGGGTCATAGCCCTTGCTCTTGGCGCCGCCGCATACGCAGAGCAAGTACAACCAAGGCTGATTGCCAACAAAATATCTAAATCAGTCTCACGCGCACAAGAAGACAAAACGCCTGAGCAAATTGCAGTGGGCAGAAACGTTTCTGATTACTTAAAACGCATAGGAGTTTACGGTGGACCAACCACTCCCTAGACGTCAACTCATGGTTTTAATCCGTCGTTTCTTGAAAGACAAGAACCGCGGCATTAGTATTGCCCTCTTTGCTGACCTTTGCGGCATTAGCGTCTCCACCTTGCGCGATGTGTTTTTATACAACACCGAGCCACTCAGCGAATTTGTACAGCGCAGAGTTTGGAAAGGATACAAAGCATGGGCAAAAGGTGAAGTTGCAGTCATGCAAAACCAAGACAACACCCGGTTTACCGAGTACAGACGCCATCCTAAGCCTATGGTCAAACGCTCAATGGGATTAACTGTGGTGAATGGAGAGATAAAGGTTAAGGTAGGATTAGTAAACAAGGCAGATTACAGCCAACCGTCATTAAATGAGCAATTAGAAAGGGGAACTAAATGAGTGTTTTAAAGGATTACAAGTGCGAAACACACGGGTATTTTGAGGCTTGGGAGCCTAAATGCCCCATGAAACAGTGCAATGCAGAGGTTATGGTGGTCTTTTTACAGGCGCCGGGACTCAAATCCGACAAAACCAAGGCAACTGACGCCAACGCAAAACAGCTTGCACTGGACTTCAACATGACAGACATCAAGACAACCCGTGAAGGCGACAATCAAGCCGGGTACTTTACCCGCAACAACGTGCCTCCACCCGCCGCTGTTCAAGAAGACAGACCCGGAAATGCCGCAATTTGGGGCGGACAAGGGGGACTTAACATGGGTAGCATCTTGAAAGGCAATATGTTCCGTTCCGTTGCCGGTGAAAAAGTTGGTTTAATGCCAAAAGAAGCCGGAAATTTGACAGGACCCACTACGGCAAGTTATATTCCAGACCATCAAAACCTCTCGATACCTAAAGATTCATCTTAAAAATGAGAATACCTTCAGACCCACTTCACAGAGAATGGTTTTACCGCGATTTGATTGCCAAATGCCAAGTCTCTTTGGAGGAGAGGAAGGCTGATTACTCGTCCCTACGGAGTTGGTTCCTCTTTGGCAACGGACCCAATGATGCACCAGCTCTGTTTAACAAAATATTTCCGCACGTTGACCAACTGACCTCGTTTCTCTACTCAGCAGAAACCACGCGCTTTTCAATCAACGTCGGTGCAGGCGTTCACCCCAGTGAGCACTTAAAAATCCCTAAGCTCACCATGGCGCTCAATGATGAGTGGCTCAACTCTAACGCAGATCAAGTTTTTTCCTCAGCACTAAACTGGTCACTGGTTTACAACACCAGTTACATCAAACTTGTGATGAGAAACGGCATACACCCCTACATGGTGGAACCGGCAACGATGGGTGTTCTGAGAGAAGACGCGCCCTACACCGACCGTCAAGAAGCCATTGTTCAAACCTACTACATCACCAAGTCGGAACTCTACAACCGACTTTACTCGCATCCCAAACGTGAACAAATTGTCAAGCGCGTCTCAAGCGCTGTTCACACACGCTCTGAGGACATCCCAGACGGCGTCGAGCAAATCATCATGTCATCCACCAATCCGCAACTCTACGGAAATGTGGACATCAATCTCTCTGGCTACAACCGATACAAAGCCCGTGTCAGTGAAGACACCGTCAAAATGTATGAGTTGTGGGTTTGGAACGACGAAACCCGTGACTATCAAATGGTCACCATTGCAGACCCGGATGTTGTCATTTACGACCGAGAAGGCGTAAGTGTTTTCCTAAAAGGCGAACTACCCTTTGTTCAGCTTTGTCCCAATCCTCAGTACGACTACTACTGGGGTCAATCTGAAGTACAACGTCTTGTACAACTGCAAGAACTCAGAAACTCCCGTATGGCGGAGATTCAAGATTTGCTCTCCAAGCAAGTCAATCCGCCAACCGCACTCTCTGGTTTTACCGGCATCTTGGATGAAAAAAACTTTGCACTAAACCGCGCTGGTGGTCTGCTGATGTCAGATATGCCAAACGCCAAAGTGGACCGTTTGTCACCTAATATGCCTAGCGAACTCTTTGAAGTGATTAAGGAAGTGGACGCCATGTTTGAAGAAGCGTCCGGCATCTCAGCCATTCTCTCCGGTCGCGGCGAACAAGGTGTACGTTCTGCTGGTCACGCCTCTCAGCTTGCTAGACTGGGTTCCTCACGCGCCAAAAAACGCGCACTGGTGGTCGAGGACAGCTTGGAAAAAGTGGCAACGCTTTACCTCAAGCTCATGCAAGCCTACGACAAAACACACTTGGAAGACGATGCGGGCAATCAATTTATTGCCGAGCAATTCACAAAAGACTACACGGTCAAAGTGGACGCGCACTCCAATTCGCCCATCTTCACAGAGGACTTGCGTCAGTTGGCGTTTAACTTATTCAAGGCGCAAGCCATTGACAAAGAATCCCTACTTGACTTACTTGAGCCACCCATGAAACAATTGCTCAAAGACAAGTTGAAAAAGCGCGAGGCTATGCAACAACAACAACCACAGCAAGCCCCAGCTCCTAAGGAAAAGAAAGCAGATTTGAAGGCGGTGCAGTAATGGCTACAAGAACATCTACACAACCCAGAGCAGATCAACCAAGGGTCAGCACAGAATCTTTGAAAGCGATGTCTAAACCGGCGTCGATTCAGTACAGGAATACAGGGACACCGAATCTCGGTACCCAGCGCACCACTAGAAGTAGTGGACGCGAAACAGTCAGATTGTGAAAGTTTTTTCTGAGAAGAAAAAAAGGGTGTGGCTTCCTTCCCTCATAAATAGGTCGCCTCCTCTTATCTAGGAGTGAACCATGCGTAAAGCGCGTAAAGGTCGTAAGAGCCGCAAGTAATCTTACGGGGCTTGCCCCTTAAGGTTATTTGGCTTGACCAAAACCAACATTCCTTTGGGGGGGCGGGAATAAAAATTTGCCTCCCCACTTGACATAGTGTTATAGTTCGGGTCAATTGAGTTAACTTTAACGATTGAGGCAATTTATGAGCGTCCCACCAGATAAGCTGATGGATTTAATTAAGTCGCAAAGAGGCGCCGGGGCATCGTCAGCTCCAGCAATTACGCCGCCTCCGAATGAACCCGGCAATATGTCGGATGCTGAGACGCCGCCAATGGCTTCTCCTATGTCAACACCTGAACCCAAGATGGGCAATCGTGAAGGCGCAATGGTCAATCTCTCCATGGCAATGGACTTGATTGAACAAGCTCTGCCTAGCCTTGGCTCTGAATCCGATGAAGGACAAAAAGCACTTGCCGCCATTCGTTCTCTCACCGCGGTTCTCGGTCCCAAGAAAAACAAAACCAAAGAACTTCAGCAGTCTGAAATTATTCAGATGCTACAAAATTTGCCCCAAGCTGGAGGCGCTACGCCAGAAGGTCGGGCAATGTCTCAAGCTCCCGCTGTTCCCAATTTGCCGCCAATGCCGGGTGCTGGGGGTGGTATGCCTCCCGGTATGCCTCCCGCTGGTGGCGCAACTCCTCCTCCAATGTAAAAGGAAACTATCATGGATTTATTTAAACCTCGCGCCGCTGGTCAGCCTCGTAACCCGATTTCTGACAATCAGCAACATGGCGTCATCACCAACCAACCACGTTTTGCTCACTTAGGTGGACTTAGCAACCCAGCTAAAGTTGGTCCTAAGAACAAGATGCACGTTGAGAAGCCCGGTGACGGTAAAAAAGTAATTTAATAACAACAGGGGATATTTATGAGTTTAGAAGACCTTACCTTTGAACAGCGAGATGAACTCGCAATGTTGGTTAAAAAAATGTCGGACGACCCTAAAATTCGTCCTAAGTTTTTAGGCTTGGTTAGGGAAGTTCATCCCAATATGCCATTGCCAGAACTTGATATTGAACAAAAAACCAATAACGCAGTGCTTCGCGCAGAGCAAAGAGTACAAGACTTGGAAAACAAGTTGCGTGAAAAAGAGGCGGTAGCTGATTTGGAATCGCGTCGTCAAAAACTTATGAAAAGAGGATTGTCTGAAAATGACATTCCTGAAATCGAAAAAGTAATGATTGATAAAGGAATTACCAATCATGAAGCCGCGGCGGATTACTGGGAGTGGATGAAACAATCAGCCACGCCAACGTCTGTCAGCGGAGCATATCAGCCCAATCCGCTTGCAAAGTTTGACTTGAAGCCTTTCTGGAAAAACAGAGTGACTGCGGCTAGGGATGAAGCATCAAGAGCCTTGATGGACTTACGCAAAGGAAACGTAAGACCAATAGGTTTTTAAAACAGGGGATATTTTTTTTCGGAGATAAATTATGCCTATTGGTGGCGGTATTATTCCGGCAACGGGTAGTTCGCAATATACCGAGCTGACTTACGTCACTCGTAGAGCGTTCATCCCCAAGCTGGTTGTTCAACTTTATAACAGTACGCCTTTACTTGCGGCGTTGATTGCAAACAGTCAACAAGCAAGCGGTGGTGTATCCTCAGTAACAGTTCCAGTTCAAGGCTCACAATTTGTGAACGCCCAGTGGTCGGACTACTCTGGTTCATTCAACCAGCCTGCCGTCCAGCAAGGTGCTTACAACGCTGAATTTGATTTGAAACTTATGATTGCCCCAGTACCGTTCCTCGGTATGGAAGGTGCGGTTCAGCAAGACGCCGCAATCATCCCACTCATTGAAGCTCGTATGAATGACGCGACAAACGTCATGATGGATGCGATGGCTACTGCGTTGTACACCAATACAACAAACAATCAGCAGTTCATTGGTCTTCCCGCCGCAGTTTCTTCTTCCGGTACATACGGAAACATCTCCCGTTCAAGCTATACATGGTGGCAATCTGCCCAGTATGCCGCTGGTAATGTAAACCCAACTCGTCAAAACATTCTTCAGTACATTGCTGGAACTGTTAAGAAAGGTGCTGAAGTACCTACATTTGGTGTTTGCGGATTTGGTACTTGGACACTCTTAGCACAAGACTTTGTAGGTCAAGAGCAGTATGTCATCACTCCCGGCAACGGATTTGATGCAGACGGCAACGGTCCTCAAGCCGCTTTCCGTGCTTTGATGGTTGCTGGTGTGCCAATCTATCCAGACCCATATTGCCCAGAGGGTACTGTTTACTTCCTCAACATGAACTACTTGAGCTTATACATCCATGAGCAAGGTTCGTTTGTGTTCACAGGATTTGAGTCCACTCTGCCTAACTGGCAAATTGGTTATGTTGGCGCTGTTCTCATGATTGCAGAATTGGTATCTACCAAGCCTAAGACCATGACACAGGTGACGGGTTACAACTCTATTTCACTATAAGGAGGTAAATCATGTCACTTTCACCCAATAAAATCATCCTAGCCAATGCGGCGACAAACACAGCCGGCGCGTACTTTGAAGCATCAAACGTTACTGCAACAACATCCGGTACAACCATTCCAGTTGGTTTGTATCAGTTGTTGCCAACAGCTAACGTTGTGATTCAATTCAACACATCGACTAACCTTGCCTCTCCTTCTTGGACAAACGTTATCTCCGCAAGTGCCGCTGGTATTGTGTGGTCTGATGGCGCAAACGTTCAAGCATTGTCAACAAGTGGTAACGTTACCGTAACGCTGTATGGCTCTAACAGTGGTCAATCAGTTTCCGGCACTTACAACAACGTCTAAGGAGTAACACATGGCTAATCCAGATTCAGTCAGTCAGTTTTACCTTGACAGTTTTGGATATGGTCGTGTGGCTGTTATTCAAGCTACTCAACTCAATACAGCGGGAAATGCTGTTATTGCGCTTCCCATTTTGAACGGTGGCTTGACTAAGGGCGGAGCAACAGCCAATTCAGGCGGAATCATAATCAGAAGAATTACTCTGCAAAATCCGTCTGGTAGCTTATCAAGTGCTTATGTGTCTATTGGAACAACCAACGACGGTGCAAACCTTGTTGTTGCAAATGCCCAAGTGACACTCACAGGAACTGGTTTGTACCAAGATTTGACAATTGCTTCACCTTATAACGGAAACACGGTTGTATCAGGTGCAGTTACTTCAGCTTTGTATGTGAACATCAACACTGTGTCTGGTAACTCCAACACTTGTGATATTCGCGTGTACGGAGACGTTGTAACGTTCTAATTTTTTTTTGATAGGGGATAACTATGTATGTAACGAATAATTGGGAGAAGCCCATAGTTTTTGACTATGCGTTTCAACAATACAGATTTCCGGTGAATCAAACAGTGGAGGCGCCGGAAGAAGCGATTCGACACATATTTGGCTGGGGTGACAACGATAAAGAAGTTTATCTCACTCGCCTTGGACTTATCAAAACAAAAAATGACTTGCCTCAAGGTTTAGAAATTTTGGAGAAAATCCAAATTACTTTGGAACCTCCTCAACAGAATCACTCGTTATCCCCGGTGATGGAAAGAGTACCTCTGCCTTCCTCAAAGAAGGCGGGGGGAAATGTCCCAGCATAATATGGACGTTCAATGGCGCAAACCCTCTCAGGTTATCTTTACTCTGTTAGAAATTTGTTGCATGATGCAAACGCAAACTTCTACACCAACCAGCAGTTAATTGACAACATCAATTCTGCAAGAGAGAGACTTGTCCGTGATACAGGATGCTTGCGTACCGTTCAAGTCTCGCAAGCACCATGTACCCCAGTCCCCGGTGGTGCATATCCATATAATTGGGTCGCAAATCAAGCTGTCAACCTCGGTGACTATGTTTTTTCAAATATTTTTATTTATCAGGTTACGACTGCTGGTACTTTAGGAACCACAGCGCCCCCTTATCCTAGTGGCTCGTCCACCATTTATCAGAATTACCCACCCAGTACGCCCTTTCAAAATGGAACGGCGTATTTGCAATATGTGGCTCCTTGTGAGCAAATTCAGTATTCTTGCTTGCCGAGCGGCTTGCAAACGCTGGATGTCTTAAATATCAACTTGTACTGGGGCAACACTCGCGTTCCCATGCGCTACTTGCCATGGACCCAGTTCAACGCCCAGTTGCGCTTTTGGCAAAACTATATTGGCAGACCTATTTGTTTTTCTGTCTATGGTCAGCAGACTATTTACATTTCTCCAGTGCCGGACCAAGTTTATACGATTGAGCTAGACACCGTGATATTGCCAACGCCGTTGGTTAATTTGAACGATGTAGATTCAATCAACGACCCTTATTACTCACCAGTACCGTTTTATGCGGCTTATCTTGCCAAATACTATGAACAGTCTTTTGGCGAAGCCGAGATATACAAGCAAGAATACACCAAGCAAATGCAATCTGTACTGGCAACAACATTTACAAGAAGGATGCCAGACCCCTATTCGAGTCTTTTCTAAATGGCATCAGCAGAGCAAAAAAAGTCTTATCAGGTTGTTAAGCAGTTTAAAGGCGTTAACACCAAGGCTAACCGCACCGCTATTGAAGAAGATGAGTTCTCATGGCTTGAAAATGCCATGCCGGTTGGTTATGCCAACCTCAAAATTACGCCAACATACACCAATACCGGGGTGACTTTTAGTCATACCGTGATTGCAATGTTTGCGGTTAACTTAAATCTAAATGACTATTTGCTTGCTTTTGAGTCAGACGGCTCATGTGAATACGTCAATATTGGCTCTTTATCCAAAGGCAACGTTGCGCCAGCCGGAACATTCAGCACAACAGGCAACATCAACGTCAGTCAGTGGAAAAACACCGAGGCTTTGATTCTTGACCCATACAAAGGCTACTTTACTTGGGATGCAACAAACTTAATCTCTGTTGGCTCAGTATCGGTCATTGGACTCACCAACCAAGGCTCAGGTTACAGCTCTGCGCCCCTAGTCACCATTAGCGCCCCCAATAATGCCAATGGCATACAAGCAACGGGTGTGGCAACCATCACAACCGGCGCTGGAACGCTTATTTCAACCAACATCACCAACATTGGCTCTGGCTATACGTCGGTGCCGTCCGTGTCGGTTAGCGGTGGTGGAGGCTCAGGCGCAACCATTTCAGCAAGTATTCAAAGCGGAAATGTGGTGGCGCTCACCATTACAAACCCCGGCTCAGGCTATACCAGTGCCCCGACCATTACGATTGCGGCGCCTCCTAGTGGTACAACCGCAACAGCCAACGGCGTTGTAGATACCGGCTTGGTAACGTCTGTTGTTTTGACTAACGCTGGAACCGGGTACAACTCTGCGCCAACCATCACGTTCTCAGGTGGCGGTGGTAGCGGTGCATCTGCTGTGGCGGGATACACCACTTTTGCAACTGGCACGGTTTATGTACTCGTTAATACAGGCGGTACAGGCTATGCGTCAGCGCCAACAGTAGGATTTAGCGGTGGCGGCGGCAGTGGTGCGGCGGCAACAGCAATTATTTCAGGCGGTATTGTCACTGAGATAGTAATGACCAACCCGGGTAGTGGCTACACCAGCGCCCCAACAGTGACTTTAACCGGCGGTGGATACACCAATGCGGCAACTGTTACGGCTTATGTGAATAGCACCACCAATGTAGGCATATCGTCGTTCTCAGGGCGCGTTTGGATTGCCCAAGGGCGTACAGTCTTTTACTCTGCGGCGGGGTCTTACAGCGACTTTATAACGGTTTCTGCGGGGTCTGTGGCTATATCGGACTCCACACTGCACGGCAACATTCAGCAATTACTGTCCGCCAACAACTTTTTGTACATTTTTGGGGACGATTCCATCAACGTTTTTTCAGATGTTAGGGTAACTTCTACTGGTTCGACCATATTTACCAACACCAACGTCTCTGCGTCAGTGGGTACCAAGTTGCCTTATGCCATTTTCCCGTACTTTAGGTCAGTGCTGTTCATGAACAACTACGGCGTTTATGCGCTGGTAGGCTCTACCACATCCAAAATCAGTGACCCACTGGACGGTATTTTCACAAATATTGACTTTACTCGACCCGTTTACGCTGGTCAGGTTCTGATTAACAATATTTTGTGCGCCGCATTTAACTTTTACTACACCGGCGGCGCTGGAGTTAGTTCATCTAATCGTTATATTCAAGCTGTCTTTTTTGAGAAAAAATGGTTTTTTACCAGCGTAGTCAACAATCTTGACTTTATTGTTTCTGCGCCAATTGGCGGAAAAGTAGCTTTATTTGGTACCGACGGAACTAATTTGTACCAGCTTTATAACGATACAACTTCAGGCATTAACAGTTACGTTCAAACAGCTTTAATGTCTATGAAAGACAATATTCGCACCAAGCAAGCGCTAAAGATTGCGGTTGAAGCGACTTTGTTGGAAAATGCAACACTGAGTGTCACGGTAGATTCTGAGCAAGGCTCAAGCCCAGCTTATACATTAAGTAATATTGTTACTTGGTACAACATCTACAACACAACAATTTTTTGGAAAAACAACGTATCCACAGTGATTGGGTGGTCTGGTGGAACAGGATATACGCTGTACAAGACAGATGCGTCTCAGTACGGCAAGTATTTGGGTCAAACGATACAGTCGTCTAATCCCGGATTTGTCATTAACGGTTTTGAATTTGAACACGAATTAAGAGTGAGGTTCTAATATGTCTGGTGTACCTTATACCTTTGCTAATGCAACAACAACCATTGCGCTGTCTAATCTTGACGCCAACTTTAATACGCCAGTAACCATTGGTAACACAACAGTTGGTCTTGGAAACACAGTAACAACACTTGGCAACGTAACGCTTACCAATGCAACTATTAGTCTTAATGGTGGTTCGGCTAACGGTGTTGTTTACATAAATAGTAGCAACGTAGCTACTGCAAACGCATCTGTAATTTCCGTATTACCAAACGGTCAATTTTTTATAGGGGGTGCGTCTAACCCAAATAATTCTGTTGCGGGTTCTATAAATGGAATTTCACTCTCAGGTGGTCAAGGTATATTTACTATATATAACACAGATCAAACAACTTCAAGCGACCCAGCTCCTGCTCTTGTCATTTTTAAAGGTTCGTCAACAACAAATAGTAATCAACGTTTTATTCAGTTTTATACAGTTGGTGGTGGAGCGATGGGAGGTATTGTTGGCAATGGCGCAACTAACGCCCAATTTTTATCATTATCTGACGAAAGAGAAAAAACAAACATTACTCCAGTCACAGGCGCTCTTTCGCGAGTCATACAACTTCAAGTTTCATCTTTTGACAGAATTGGCTCAAATGAGCATGTAAAAGCAGGTTTTATTGCTCAAAATGTTTTAACCATTTATCCTGAATATGTTGTTGAAAACGCCTCTAATGATGGTCAAGAACAAAGGTATGGAGTTACAGGCGGAATGAGTGCTGGATTTGTTGCAGAATTAACTGCGGCTTTACAAGAACTTTCTGCTCAAGTAACAACCTTGCAATCTCAAGTAGCGGCATTACAAGCAAAGGTAGGTGTGTAATGGCTGTATCCGCACCATTCTCTCCTTGTGGCAACACAGTAGTTATATCTGCAACAACTACTGCGTCTAGCGCCGTTCAAGTGCCATCTAGTACGCTTGGCGGCAATCAGTACAGAATTATCAATAGCGGTACTGTTGTTGTAATTCTTGGCTACGGACCTACTTCGGCATTAGCAAGTGCTGGTGCGGCGACTATTCCCTCATCAACTCAGGCTAACTGTTTGCCTTTGTTGCCGGGAACAGATGAGATTATTACGTTTGCGCCTAATGCTTATTTCTCAGCAAATTGCACAACAGGCACAGCAACACTTTATATCACTCCGGGTGATGGAGACTAAGAATGTTAAAAACAGTAAGTAGCGCCAGTGGAAGCAATGGTTTCCCAATAAAACTAGGTAATACAACAATTACTGCTGGAAGCACTACGTCGTCTTTATCAAACTTAACTCTTTACAACGTAACAATATCTAGCGGTTCTGTTGTTGACAACATCACAACGGCTAATTCTTTTGTCGGCACAGGAAGTATTTCGGCAAGCTCAAATGTTGGCGTATTTTCTTATGGCAACTTGTCTTATTCCGATACAGGAATTATTGCTTCTTATGCGTCAAACGTTAACAGCTATGTACAAATAGTTGTACAAAACCTCAGCAACGCAAATCAAGCATCTACTGATTTTACGGTTGTTAACGATACTGGCTCTGCCTACGGTGATTTTGGAATTACATCCAGCACTTTTTCTGGAGCAGGAAAGTTTTACGGCGCTAATGTTGTTTACGCTTATTCAGGAAATGTGGATATGGTTATTGGTACCATAACCAATAATGCCGTTCACTTTGTAGGCAATAACGCAACAACAGACGCAATGACGTTAAATGGTAACAACACCATTACGATTAACGGATTAGGCGCAACATTCCCCAATAGTTATTTGTCAAATAGCGCTACTACTTTAGGTAACGCTACGTTAACTTTAGGCGGCACAACATCTACTGTTGGCAATTTAACTTTAACAAATGTAACAATATCTGGCGTAACTGGTGCAGTTACTCAGGTTCAAGGTAATGGCTCTGTCAATGGAATTACGCTGACTGGCAACATAACCAGCTCAGGAAATATTACGCTTGGCGGTACTTTATCTAACGTCAGTTTGACAAGCCAAGTTACTGGCACACTTCCCGTTGCTAATGGCGGTACAGGCGCAGTATCTTTGTCTTCCGGCTCTTTCTTGGTCGGCAACGGCACAAGCGCAATTACAACTGGCGCATTTGGCGTTAACGGCAATGGGGCGCTGACAATTACTGGCTCTGCGGGTAGCAACAGTCAAGTTTTAATTTCAACTGGCGGCGGTACGCTCAACCAGTGGTCAAACACTTTATCTAATATAAGCATTAGCAACGTCACAATTAACAGTGGTAGTATCAACGTCACTACTACAAATCATACAGCCACCACGGCTAACACAGCAACATTTTCAACATCTGCCTTGCCATTGGTTCCGCAAGGTTATATCAATTATGACCTTAACGGAACTATTGTGAAGATACCCTACTATGCTGTGTAAACATGAACTTTCAGGAAATATTTAACTTTATTGCTGGAGCTTTTCTTTGCGGAATTGGATGGTGGTGTAAAGAGATTTGGGATTCTGTAAAGAAGCTCAAAGATGACATCCAAAAAATCGAAGTAGAGTTGCCAACCAATTACGCTACAAAGTCAGACATCAACTCTCGTCTTGACA
>Ga0208379_1000132_pt1 | contig 35734 bp, 57 predicted proteins | sample CryBogCBE02Aug07_FD_184559 | JGI IMG/M metagenome (GOLD analysis project Ga0208379, IMG submission 184559) | Freshwater microbial communities from Crystal Bog, Wisconsin, USA - CBE02Aug07 (SPAdes) | ecosystem: Environmental > Aquatic > Freshwater > Lake | place: Crystal Bog, Wisconsin, USA... | reverse complement strand
GATGAGAAAGTCACGGGAACATTTAAACACCCAAATGGCGGAGAACTTGACGTTACTTGGACAATTGAGCAAGCAATTAAAATCGGTCTTGTTAAACCGGGATCAGGCTGGCAAAAATTCCCAAGGGCTATGCTACGATCACGCTGCATTTCTGAAGGAATTAGATCAGTTTTCCCAGGATCAGTTACTGGATTCTATAGCCCGGAAGAAGTCGCAGACTTCACACCGGTAGAAAAGGATGTAACACCTCATGTCAATACCATTGCACCTAAAGGTGCATTTGATGACATGAAAGACGATTTACCTTTTGAAGCACCACCCACAACAGGTCAATTCGCATTACGTGTACCTAATCAAGACACACCTTATGATTACTTTGATACTAAAGATCAGTGGATTGATGGCTTTGTAGATATTGTTCGCAAGATTTACGATAGCTCTAAATACACACCAGAGGAGAAACAAGCTAAATACGAAGCATTAAGAGAAGTCAACTTAATGTTCATTAAAGGCTTTGATCCTCAAACAAGCGTTAAATTTACTAGATTAACTTCAATTATTAGAAAGGCAGACCATGAGTAACCAACACATTCAACAAGCAGGAAAAGGCGTTCTATTTATGAACGACAAAAAGACTTCAGAGAAACATCCAGATTGGAAAGGCACATTAACACTTTCTGATGGCACTCCAGTTAAGATTGCGGGTTGGACTAAAAAGACTCCTAAAGGTCATTTAATTAGTTTGGCAGAAGATACATTTAAACCTGCTAACCAACAACAATATCCTCGTGAAGTCAATACGTCACATGATGAGGATGTACCTTTCTAATGTCATTAATTAAGTTACAATTACCTTATCCACCCAGTGTCAACAATTATTGGATGACATCTGGACACAGACGTTATATCTCTAAACGTGGACAAGAGTTTAAGGAAGCTGTACGCATTTATTGTTTGCAGCACAAGATTCCTAAACTTGGTGCATACGATGTCATTGTAGGCATTTTATTACATCCACGTTCTAAACTGCTTATGGATATAGATAATTGTGCTAAAGCGGTATTAGATTCGCTTGAAGGCGCAGGCATTATTGATGATGATAAACAAGTGACATTGCTTATCATTAGCAGAGGTTCTATGAAAAAAGGTGGTGGCTGCACCGTCTTTATAGAAAAAGATACACCCTCCGCAAGCCTAGATGCGAGTTTGCCGATGGTGAACAGTTAGGTAGCTTTGCCGGTAGCTTTCTAGGTAACCGGCACTTATTATGAAATTACAATCAATCGTAGACGGAATTGTAATCTTTGCAATTCTTTATTTTTTTGGAAATTTAATTAAGGGGATCGTATGGCTAGTCCAAAGATTTTTGTAGCAACACCCATGTATGGTGGTCAATGTTTTGGCTACTATACACAATCAGTTTTGCAACTCAATAATCATTTTAGAGATAACAATATCACTTCAATGTTTAGCTTTATGTTTAATGAATCTCTCATTACACGAGCAAGAAACGCACTTGTAAACGCTTTTCTAAAAACAGACGCAACACACTTATTCTTTATTGATTCAGACATTGGTTTTAATCCTGCTGATGTCATTAAAATGGTGCAAGCAGATAAAGAAGTTATTGGTGGTATCTATCCTAAAAAAGAAATCAATTGGTCTAGCGTTAAACGAGCTATGGATAATGGCGTTGACTTTAAAGATTTAAAACATCATACCGGTTCTTTTGTAGTCAATCTTGTAGGTTATGCAGGAGAAGTCACCGTACCAGTCAATGAGCCATGCGAGATTTATAATGCAGGGACAGGCTTTCTTTTAATCAAACGTGAAGTTTTTGAAAAACTATCACCATTAGTTCCTACATATAAGAATGATGTGCATGATTTAGGTAACACGATGACAGGTCAAGAAGAAATTAAAGAGTTCTTTGCAACTTCTATTGAACCTGAAACAGAACGCTTGTTATCAGAAGATTATCATTTCTGTTATATCTGGCGTAAAGCCGGTGGTAAAGTTTGGGCTGCACCATGGGCGCAACTTACACACAATGGTACTTATGCTTTTGAAGGTCGTTTAATACCTGCACCTTGAGTCACTGCACGACACACTTTAAGGAATAAGTCTTTAGAGTAATGTGATTTCATAGAATTAACTACCGTGCAACAAAGCACAATGTTCTTTTTAATATAACCAATGCTAGAGTCTAAACGCTCAACGCTAACAGACTCTGGCTGACTTGGTTCTAATTTCATTTTCCATTTAGTGTAATAACAAACACCTTTTTGTTTATACCAAAGGTCTATCAAGTCTTGCTTTTCTATTTCTAATATATGATTTCTGCGTTTAGATGATTGTCGGCAAGATGCCATGATGACTGCAGCACGTCTTTCAAATGTTTTGTAATTGGCTTTTTTTGATTTGTTTGAAACTACATTAAAACAATCTTTACACCAAGAATGATAATTTTCTTTATGACGATAAAAAAGGTATACACCCTTTTGTATTTTACATTTGGTGCATACCTTCTTGAGCATTATTTACGCTTTGATTTGCGTGCTGTCTTGGCTGCTTTACGAAAGGCTTTATTAGTAGGAGCGCCTTTACTGCCAGGCTTTCGCATTTTCTCCCCACTACCTTTTTTAATGCGATCACGTTTGGCATGAATATTTGCATATAATCCGGGTTTCATCTGCTACACCCCCATCTACGTCTAGCTGCCTTACCACGTTCACCTTTCCAGCTTTTACTTCTAGCACAGAAAGATTTATGCCTAGGGTTTTTAGGATCTTTTGTAGGTGCTTTTAATTTAGAGCCAGTCGCTTTATTGTATTTAGCACGACCTTTAGCAGTGAGTCCTGCACCTGCTTTAACAGATTTCTTCTCACCACGACCTACAGATAATCTAACTTTTTTTTTAGTCATTATCTTTTAGATTTACGAGATGTTCTTTTTGTAGTTTTTTTAGGAGTTCTGTAAGACATATCTGGTTCAGATTCGCCTACTGTTTTTTCCCAATTTTTTCTTTTAGTATCTTTAGCCATAATTTCTAGTTCCTGATTTGTCTATGATTAATTGTTGTAATCTTTGTTGTTCACCTTGTGGCTGAAAGCCGATGTGACACCATCTATCATACTCCAAGATAACTTGATCGTACTGAATATGACTCCCAATAATAGCATTAATAATAGCACGAGGATTACCGAAAGCCGGACAAATAATATCTGCCGCAAGTCCTTGTACGTGTGCCGAGGTTGGCTTACTGCCCAATAAGTTATTAACACCGAGGCAGCGATAAGCGCTATTGATATGTACAGGAGAATTAAGAAGGCTTCTAACAAGTTCTAGTTGTGTCGCTAAAAAGTATAAGTTTTTTAATATTGTTGGATCTTTAGGAATGTTGTCAATGTTGTTACGATCAGCAATTTCAGAAGCGTACATTTCTTCTAATGTAAAGTGATCTGTAATTTTTGTCATGCAACACCTTTAATTTTTTCAATCGTTCTTAAACCACCAATACCTAACAAACCACCTAATACAGTTAATAAAGTATTCATATCAAATGGAATCGTAATAGGTGCTTGATGAAATAAAATTAAAAACCAATTAAGAATAGGGAATATAACAAAATGCAATGAAAAAGCGATACCGCAAATCCAGCCAATACCAGGTCTCCATCCAGACTTAAAAATGTTATCTGATTGAGCTTCTGCTTGATTAGTTTGCACTTGTGCCAAAGCAAGCTGAAAGTCATCTTGTAACACTGCTTTAGCAAGCTCATCTTTAGCTTGTTGTCTAGCGTTAACATCTGGAATAACTCTATCTAATACGGTACTTACAGCACCAATAATGGCATCAAGCAACATTGTTTGTAAGTAAGGTATCTAGCTTTTGTAAAACAACAATAGATTCTTCTACAATGACTTTAATCACTCTTAAAGCAATTTTAAAAGAATAGATTGCTGCTGTTTTTAAAAAATCTAATAATTGAATTAATTTAGTTTTCATAGTCCTTCTCCTGGAGTTATATAAACTGAAGCATTTGCTGCGTCACCAATCACTTTAGCGTACACATTTCCTGTAGGGCTTACTTGTGGTCCTGAAATAACTTTGTAAGCGTATGGAGGTAATGAAATTACATAACCTGGTCCGTTATCTGGTAAAGCCACATTAAATGAGCTAGTAGCATTAATCCATACGTATACAGCAGCATTAACATCTGCATTTGAAATATAGTATTGATTAACAGGGCTGTCAGAAGTGATGGTAAATACGTTTGATTGCGTATTAGCCGCACCTGTTACAGCTACCTTTACTGTCTTACCCATAGGTTGAAAAGCAATATTATTAGCCATTTAGCAAACCTTGCAGTTTTTTTCAGGTTTTGTAGTAGCTGAATTTTTAGTGTCTGTTACACCGTCAAATCGCCATACGGAAGTAAAACCTGCTGGTAATTTACCATTAATATGATAATTAGTACCGCCAATACTTCCATCTCTTGGAAGTTGTGGGCGAACAGATTTAGCTATTTGCTGATTGACTTGTGGTGGTCTTTGATTCTGTTTCATAATTTTCTCTTTTCCTAGTCTTTAATAATAAAAAACTAAATGCTGCAAAAAAAGCCATTGTGCCTAGTCTTAATATATCTGGGTCTTTCATCACCCAACAAGCCAAGCCAAACGACATTCCTAAAGCTATTATTGTTAATAAACGCTCTGATATAACGTTCAAAGCTACACGTATAACTTGTATTGCATCCATATTATCCCCTTATTGTAATACTATATTCTAGCTTTCTTCTTCCTCTGTGGCAACAAATCCTGCACCCCATTCATCGTCACTAATCTTTTGCTTGAGCTTTTCAACATTGATTGCTCTATCTAAAACTTTACATTTATCCGTTAAAGTTGCTGATTCATCTGCCATCACTTGTTTTAAAAGTACAGCTATAGAGTCCTCTAAATCCGGATTTATCCCCTTTTGTTTAGCCATTACTTTTTACCGCCGTAAATATCTATTTCTGTAGGCTTTTCACTTGTATCTCTAGTGGTAGATTGTAATATAGCAGGAGTAAACGGCACTACTCTTGCAGCACGTTCTCCAGCTTTACTCATTACTTTAGGTTGTATAAATGCTTTAAGTCCTTTAGATAAAGGAGATTCTGTAAAGTATTCAGTAAGAGCTTTTAAAGCACCTTTATCACCAAATGTTTTAGATTTTAGTATAGAACCAAATTCACCTAAACTATCGTATAAAGGATTTCTAGTGCCATAACCACCTGTTCTTGAAGTAATCACATCAAGTAATTTTTCAGGATTAATTTGACCAGCACGACTAATACCTATACTTCCTTCTCTTTGTAAAGTATCACGGATTGTTGCAAATGAAGCGTATTGAGACTTCCATGTTTTGTAAGCGTCTTTAGCTGCACCAGATAAATTGCTTTCAGCAAGGTTTTCTAATGAATCTTTAAGGTCATGTAATAAACGTGCTTGATTACCTGTTGCACCATCTAATTTACCATTGACTTCAATAATAGCGTTTCTTAAATCTTCAGCAGCAAAACGAGTGCCAATTAAAGCACCTCTAGGTCTGTCACCTTTAATATTGTTTTCAAGGATATTTTTAACTACATTGCCTTGTTCACCAAAAGCACCTTCTGCTTTATTAGCTATTGTTTCAAGTTCTTTTTCAAATTTAGGTGTAGCTGAAAATGTTTTGCCAGCAAATATTTTATTGACATCACCAATAAGTTTATCGCCTGTTTGTTTAACCCATTCGTTTGTAATGTTTTGAGTTTCATTACCTGCTCGTTTAGTAGCTTCTTTAGTGTATTTATTTAAGTTACGAATAGCGGCTTCTTCTGTTTCGCCAGTACCATAAGCCATACCTTTTTGAGTTCTAGCACCAGGTCCAAGCTCAAAATATTGTTTACCTTTTTTATAAAGTTCTTCAAGCTGTGGCTCAATAAAACCTGCTGTTTTACCAACAACGGTTCTAGCAACACCAGGCGCAAAACCACCCACAATTTCTGCGGCAGTTTGACCTGTTTTACCCACACCTAATTGTTCTGCCGCAGTTCCTGCTAATGCAGATGTAGCTGCAGCACCTGTGCCTAATAATGCACCTGCTGGTCCACCAAATGCACCAATACCTACATCAAGAGGTAAGTTACGTGCAAATCGTCTTGTAAACTTTTCACCAAAAGTTCTAGGTGCAGGACCTTCAGCTTTCTCTGGGCTAACAAAAGGAATACTCTCTTTTAATCCAGACACAGCCTGTCCAGCAATACTACGTGTTTCTGGTTTTTTATCAGACAATCCTTTAATTTCAATTTCATCCATGATTATTCCTCATAAATTTTATTACCTTCTCTAACATAAACCATATCTGTATTTCTAATTTTTACGCTAGTTTTATTAGGATTTTTTGTAAAGAAATCTATAACTTCTTGAGGTGGTTGAGGCGCTCTATTCTTATAAAATTGAGCAGCACCTTCATTAAATAAAGGATAATTAGACTTATAAATATTGTTTTCAATACCTAATTGATAAGCAGCTAAATTATTATTGTTTTCATGTTCTCGTTGTCCAAGAATATCAATAAGTGTTTTAGGTCTTGAGGCTTGGTCATAAATCTTTTGGAATTGTTTATCAAGATAAATAGAACCACGTTGACCAGATCCACGTACGTCAGACAAAGCTAATGAAAATAGTTTCTTTTGTAAGACTTTAGCAGATTGTGCATCGTCTACAGATAACTTACCATTCTTAACTGCATCATCTAATTGTTGATCTACTAATGCAGATTTTTCATCTGCTAATTCGTATTCATTAGAATTAAGACTTCTAATAGCGTCTAGGTTAATAAAGTTTTTAGCAGAAGCCAAAGCGCTAACAGTTTTAGGATTATCCATAATGTATTTAGCAACTTCTTCTGTTTGTGTAATTTGTTGAGAAGAATTATAAATTCTGTCTTTATCTTCTTTAGAAGCACCATATAATCTTTGTGTTGTGCCTTGAGGATATTGTTTAGAAAATTCACGTAAGAAAGGACCAAGCTCTAAATCTTGCTTAATACCAAGCATAGCGAGTTGTTCTTGTACTTTTTGTGTAGCTTCAAATTGTTTTAATGAAATATCAAAGGCTTTATTCATTAACTCAAGATTCTTTTCTGCTATCTTTCCAGCAATCATTAAACCTTGTTTATCTTTAATGTCTTTATAAAAAGTAGCATTAGTTTCATAGAATAACTCATCAGCCATTCTTTCTGCAGCAGTACGGTCAGTTGCAGCTAATTCAATAATCTTTTTAAGTTTCTTATCAATGTATTCAGCTTTATCTTTTAATAATTTGATATTAGTTTCAAAAATGTCTTTTTCACGTTTGTAAAGATCATCACGACCTTTCATGTGACCTTCCATCATGCCCGTCATAGCAGACATAGCGGCTTGAGCAGAACCTCTACCACCTTTACCAATACCAAAACCTACAAGACTGATATAAGTAAATAATTGTGCTAAATCTTGAGCATTTTCTTTTGTAGGTACAAATTCTTGTTTTTGTAATTCATTAATAACTTTTTCGTAATCATTGTATTCTTGAGAAGTTCTAATAGCTTCAGCTTCTTGTTTGTATGCTTCAGCAATAGTTTGACTTTTAACACGATTAGATTCGTTAAGTGTACGTTCTTTATCTATAGCAATATCTGATTCAGCTTTAATACCTTCAGCTATTTCTTTCATTGCTGGCTGTGTAGCTTTTAAATATTTTTGACCTAAATCTTCATAACCTCTTTTTGTTCTTTCTCCGAGTTGAATAATCTTTTGTTCTGGAGAAGGTTCAGCTACAGGCGCAGGTGATGCCTTAACATCAACGCTAGGTGAAGGTTCTGGTGCTGCTGAAGGTTGAGCAGGAGCATTACCTATAAAACTACTTACAGGATCTGTAAATGGTGAATTAAATGTTGTGCCTATATCAGCCATATTTAAGCAACCGGTTGTTGAACAGCAGCAGGAGGTTGACCTGCCATCACTCTAGCAATGTTAGTAAAATAGTTTTGAGTTAATGAATTAACGTATTGATCTGCTTGGATACCTGTTGTAATAGCACCCACAGCAATATTGTCACCAATACCAAGTACTTGTAATCCAGTTTGATATTGATTATTTAATAAGTTATTTCTAATGTTAGCTAATTGATTAGCTGCTTGAGCTTCACCTACACCACCACGTTGAGCAATACCTTGTTGTACTTGAGCTTGTGCAGCTTCATACGCTTGTTGTGATTGTGGAGTTAATTCACCTGCTTGTGCTGCTCTAATCAATTCTTGACCTTGTTGTTGATAAGGTTGAGCTAATGCCATTTGTTGTTGTTTAGCTTGTTGCCCTTGTTTTTGTGCAGCACGAGTAGCACTAATACCACCTAAAGCAGTTACACCACCAATCCCTAATTTAGCTAATGCGTCACTAGATAAACCAGTTGCTTTAGATAATCTATCTAATATGCTTGATTGTGTAGCTGCAGGAGCTTCCTCAATAGGTGGAATTTGTGCTTCAGCACCTGATGATAATTTAGGTGCAATAGCAGCTTGTTGTGCTGGTGTAAGATTAACTCCCATACTTGGAGTAGTTTCTGCATAAGTTGAAGTAGGTTGAGCATAAATACCTGTAGGAGATATTTGGCTATAATCAATATTTCCTATGTAATCTCCACCCCCTGTTGTTCCTGTTGTTCCTGTTGTAGATGGAAAATTTGATACCATAGATTCTGGTGTTACAGGTGCTGGTGCTGACACATCTGTAGGTGCTTGAGCCATAGCTCCAGTAGAAGTATCATAACCTCCACCAGTTTCTAAACCAGAACTAAAATCATCAAATTCTAAAAGACCAGTTTTAGGATTAATAGAACCACGACCACCACGTTTCTTTAAGAGCTTGGCTTCTTCAGGCGTGATGTGTGCAAGTAAGGTATCTTTACCACGACCTTTCTTTTTAATAATTTGAGCCATTGCCGGTAGGTTTAAGCTCAATGATTCCATTAATGATTCGTTTGCCATACTATGCTCCTGTTTCGTCTTTCACTCGTAATGATGCCACATTCCATACATTTTGTGGTGTAGAGGTTTGATCGCCACCTCCTAAAGTTGCGCTAGGATCAACACGTAACGCTTGTCCTAATGCTTGTGATCCTGGGGTTGTACCGCTTGTTCCTGTTTGTCCTGTAGTGGTTACACTTGAAGGTACAAAAGTAGATGCCATTTGTGTTGGTGTAGCTGTTTTATTTAATCCTAACGCTGAACCTAATCCTTGACTAATACCACTTGAAATTAATCCACGTTCAGCTTGTGAAGCTAAATCTGTACCTGATCCAGCTAAATAATTAGATAATCCTGTTGCAGTACCGCCAATTAAACCTGTTTCTAAAGCTGTGCCTACAGGTTGACCTGAAGCTAATGCGCCTGTAGTTTGACCTGCCGCAGTTGCAATACCTTTAGCTAATGTAGGGCTACTTGCTAACGGACCTGGTTCGGCAGCAGTTCCTGTAAGTTCTGCGCCTACAGCGCCAGTAACACCACCCGATAGACCTCCAAATAACACACCTTTTCCAATATCACCACCTGATACAGCAGCACCTGCTGCGCCACCAATAGATCCTGATACAGCACCAGAAATAGTTGCAGCTTCTACTGATCCTGCAGCAGCACCTGCTGATTCAGCAACGGCTGCACCAATACCACCTGTAGCATAAGCTACACCGGCAGTCACAACAGCAGCAACGACTTTTCCGCAACCCATTATAGATCCATCTCAAATTGATAAACTGGTTTAACTTGATTACCCATTTGTTGAGTCGTTTGACTTATTTTAATAGGTAATTTAGATCTCTCAACAGCTTGTTTAAACACTGGTTGGTCTGTATAAGCGTACGCTTTTTTAATACCTTCTTGTTTAGCCATTGCGATCATTTTCTTCATAGAACTCATAATGCCCATAATACTGTCTGAAGAAAACAAACTTACATCTACAGTAAATGGTTGTGTTAAATGCAATAAAAATACAGTCTTATCAAATTTAACTAATTGATAATGAGGATCTTTTATGAATTGTGATAAAGAATAAATTAAAGCGTCTGGATTAATACCTTCTTTAATAGCGTCTTGTCTAATAATAGATACAGTATCTAGTCCTGCACCTTGTCCAGAAATCTCATTTTTTTTTGGGGCGGGGGAAGCTATTTTATCCATTATGCACTTAATCCTAGGGCAGCAGCTATTTGTTGATGAATGTACAAATGAGAAGCTATCCAATCATAAAAATCTGACTCATTATTGAAGTCTACATCCAACATATTAAAGGGATTATTAAGATTTAGCAACCTCGCAAACGACTGATGCTCCACCTGATGAGCCAATAACCAGTCATCTAAATTGTCTGTATTTGCGTCTGTAATAGGGAAAATAGGCACTGAAATACCTGCTCTTTGAAATGTTTGTTGAAATAGCTTATGTTGAGTGCCATTTTCAAATAAAAACTCACCTAATGAGTCTTTGTCACCAAATTTAACAATAGAAAGGGTTTCAAAGTTCATTATCTAAAAAATTCGTTACGGATGATGATATAAATTCTAATAAGCGTATAGATTAGGGTAGCCCATAAAACTGCAGAGGAAAGAGTTACGTGTCCCAGGATTGCGCCAATCCAGACTAAAACAATATCCCAAAAGGATTCGTGGCTGTTTGGTCCGTCTACCATTAGAATGTACCTGCCGATCCGTTTCTACCGTCAATCCAAGCAAGGATGTACCAATTTGATCCATCGGATTGAACTTGTGCGCCAGTGTATTGGCTTGTAAATGTTCTAGTTGTATTGCCATCAATGGTTTGTGATGATGTTGTAGCAATAATGACAGAGTTTGCAGTGCTGTCTATTTTTTTAACAATATAAACTTTACCAGAAATAGATGCTGCAGTTGGTAAAGTAATTGTCACAGAGCCTGTAGAAGCATTAGCTAAAATAGTTTCGTCTCCTGCTGCTGCGCTATAGTTAGCTGTTTTAGTCACTAGGTTAGATGTAATAGCAACATTACTAATTGAACCAGAAGATATAGTGACGTTGCTTAATGTAAGGTTACCTACGCTAGTTGTTGTACTGCCTAAAGTTAAAGCTGTGTTACCAAGCGTTGTACTTGAATTAGATAAGAAACTATTGGGAAATGTTGTACCCACTGCATTAATAGTTACAGTGTTATTAGCATTAATAGTCATAGCGTCTGAAGTGCTAGAGCTACCATTAGCTATAAAATGAATAGCATTAGCTTGGTTTGTACCAATAGCTAAATCACCACCACCTGACTGAATAAATGTTGCATTGGGACTAGAAAATGCGTTATTAGGGAAACCTGCTGCTGTGTAACTGTAAGTTGATCCATTAATACCAATATCAGCATAAACGTTACCTAACTCATTGTATAAAGAATAAGATCCGTAAGATGTATTTCCTGTATTTTTGTTTTGTACAGCTACAAAAGAATAGGTAGTAGCGTTACCTACAAAACTAGCAATAATACCTGTATCGGCTGTAATATTAGCAGCGCCACCTACAGATAAACTTCCTATGTTAGATGATGCACCGTTATAAGAAATATTAGCTGTATTAAGGTTAGCGTTACCATTAGAAATAGTGACATTAGCTAAAGTCAAGTTACCAATAGAAGTTGCAGTACCACCAAGGCTTATAGAAGTATTGCCAATAGTAAGAGAGCTATTAGCCAAATAACTATTTGGGAAAGTTGCAGCTACGCTTGTAATATTTGCAAAGGCTAATGTAAGGTTACCAACAGATGTTGTAGTGCTGCCTAGTGTTAGCGCTGTATTACCAAGTGTGGTTGAGCTATTACTTAAAAATGAATTAGGGAAAGTGGTTGCAACATTATTAATAGTCACATTGTTTAATGTCACATTACCAAATGTAGTGACAGTTGAACCTAAAGACACACTTGTGTTGCCAATGACTACACTACTATTACTCAAAAAATTATTTGGGAAAGTAGTTGCTACATTGCTAATGGTGACATTAGTAAGTGTTAAATTGCCTACAGTAGATGTAGTAGATCCTAGCGTTAAAGTAGCGTTACCAAGTGTTGTAGTAGAATTTGATAAATAACTGTTAGGAAAAGTTTGAGCTACGCTTGTAATATTAGCATTAGCTAGAGTTAAATTACCTACGTTTGTAGTTGTGCCACCTAAAGTGACAACAGTGTTACCTAAAGTAAATGTGGTAGAAGGTGTGCCACCAATGACACGTTCCCATACAGAACCATCAAATACTGCCCAGTCACCAGCGTTCCATGTTGTAATACCGTTAAGGTTAGTTGATCCTGCAACAGAAACTAAATAGTAATAGCCTTTAGTACCTACACTTGAAGTAAGCGTAGGTGTATTAGTAGAAGCGTTCCAAGTACCTTGGTAGACAACGCCACCTGTAGTACCTCCACCCGTACCTGTGCTTACTGTTTTTAACATTACATTCCGTCTCCAGGAGTGATATAAACTAATGCAGATCCACTAGAAGTAATGCCCGTAAAATAAGCGTTAGGTGCAAATGTTAATACTTCGTCTGTACCTGGCAATAATGGAAATGCAGGACCTGTGGTTGATACTACTGTAGCATTATTAGAAGCGTCACTTGAAGTTACGCCATAACCTAAAAATACAGCAACATTACCTGAATTAATAATACGGTATTGATTACCACCTAATGTAGTACTACCGCATTGAACAGGTGTAGGAGCAGAAGTTGCAGCCGTAAATGCCACTGTATTACCCATTTTTGTAAACGCTTGAATACCCATTATTGAGTTACCTCCGTAGCTTGTGCTGCTTCTGCAGCCAATGTGCTAGGTGATTTAGCCCATTGAATGTTACCCATAATGGTGGCTACTGCATCCACATCTGACGCTGCTGTGACTGCTGTTCTAGTTGAGTCTGCAGTTGCACGAATAGATGCTCTATAAGTATTCCAATCAGGATTGATAGGTGTAGAAGTTTCAAAGGCTTTTACCACCATCCAATCACTTGGTTGAAGTATTGTGTAAGCAGTATTATTAATTTGACTTAATGAATTTGATTTCACACTTGTCAAATCTTTTGGTGTATTAATGTAAGTTAAAGAAGGTCCGTTTAATTCTGTGCTAACCCAGTAATACTGATCGTTAGCTGGTTGATTAGTAGCTACGACTTCTTCTAAACCAATCGCAGCCTTTTGCTCTGGCGTAGATAGGTTTAACCAATTAGAAGCGTATGTAATTCCACCAATGGTGAATTGCGTACCATCTTGTATATATTGTCCATCTGTTGTTGAATAAAACATATTGTTCTCCTGTTATCTTGCTAAAGCGTTTTTAAATGGGTTTTCTGCAAATGCCAATACTAAATAAGTTCCGCCCGAAACATTTGTATCAGAATTTGTGCTTCTTAATTTAAATCCATTGGATAACATATCATAAGGATTATCTGATGAAACTTCAGCATTATTAGCATTTGGATATAAAGTATAACCTGTAACATTTGTTGGATCACGAACAGAATCATGGACAATCCAACCATTACCACTTGCATCTACTCGTTTAATCATAATATATTTAGGTCTAAATCCAAGATATACAAAAACACCATCAGTAGAACCATTGCCTGTGTAATAAGTTATTTTGCTAAATCCAGCAATTTCAGCCCAAGCATAACAAACATAATTATTGCCTGATTGACAAGTATTTGTATCATTACCGCCTAAAGTAATGACAGATGAAGTTGGCAATGTAGACCAAGGACTTCCTTGAGCAGTCCCGCCATTGGTGCTATTTAAAAATGCATATTTAACACCATTATCAGTATAAATATAATTTACTACCCAATTACCTGATCCACTTGTTCTATTTTTAATTATCCATAATTTAGGAACAACACCTAATCCATGACCAATAGTATTTGGCGATGTATTTACCCCCGCATAAGTAATAATACTAAATCCAGCACTTGCATTTACTTGAACAGTAGAAGTAATAGAGCCATTAGTGTTAGATGATGTAGTTCCGTTATTAGAGTTCCATTGCCAAGCTACATAACTATCACCATTAAAATTAGGCACATTGGTGCTTGATGTTGTTCCTAAACTAAATCCATTAGTATTAATAGCAGTTAAATTAACATTAGAAGAAGCCGAACCTTCTGCCGCAGTTTGTTCAGGATAAAGACCTTTAGTAGTTCCTACACCTCTAGTTGAATCATACAACCAATGTCCATTTGCTCTAGTTCTATCTTTACCCCATGTCATATCAGGTTGAAATGATTGAGCATTGGTAACTGTTAGTGTAGAGCCATTACCTGTATATAGCGTTGCATCCATATACTTATTACCTTGAACAATAGTGCTTGTAGGTAAATTATATGCGTTTAGTGCTACAAAGCCTGATGGTGGTGTGTAAGAAAATGGTCTTTGACCAAAGTTAGTAGCAAAATTAGATGTTGTTCCTAATATAGAACTTGCTGCAACATAAGAATATGATGAAGACAACCCTGTAAATGCTGTGCCTTGACTTACATTGTTTTTATAAAATGTAATTGTTCCAGCACCTGTATCAACAGCTACACCAATAACATCACCTGTTGTATAAGATGCACCATAAGCAACACCTGCTGCATTGTTATTTTTAGAACCATTACTTTGGTAACCATAAGTATTTGCTGTGCTTCCAGAATAACTAGATGAAATATTATCTACAGTATTTGCAACACCTACAACTTCTTGAGTAGAACCTGTGCCTGTAACTACAGTAACTTCCCAATACCATTGACCTGTTGAAGGTAAAGCCATTGTACTAACAACTGATTTCCAAGAACTGCCATTACCTACAGATACATTTAAGTTTGCATTTGAAACAGTAAGACCACCTTGATTAGTTAATGGGTTCATTACTGGGTAATTAGCCACAGTCGCACTTGTTAGCGTAGGCACATCTGTCATAGCATCATAAGTTGTGCCAGCAGTTACAGATATGTTATTAGTATTCCAATAGTTTCCGTTACCTGAAAAGTCTTGACCTAGACCTGTGTTAGAGCCTGATGTTAAAGCTATGTTGCTAAATTTAAGGTAGAATCCATTAGTGCCATAAGTGCCTGTGTATTTAGCTGGTTGCCATACACCTGTGGTTGCGTTTGTAGAGCCAAATGATGATGGTGTTAAAGCTTGTCCGTCAATGAAATTAACTTCAGTCATGTAGCCGTCATAATATTGTGCATCTTGAATATTTGCACCTAAAGTATGTCTATTAGTTGCATTAATATATCCATTGCTTGATGTGGTTGTATTTGCACTAAATGATTGTGATACTCCATTTACGTAGCAAGCACTTGTAGTTCCATTTCTAGTAATAACTACATGATACAAAGCTGAAGGATCACGATATACTGCATTAGTTGTAAATGAACCAATAGTTCCTGAAGTATAAATACCCCATTGAATGTTTCCACTTCCATTTACTCTAAAATATTCATAAGCTGTAGCTGAAGAATCTGCTGCAAAAAATGGATTATTAGCAAAAACACCTAACTTTACCCATCCACTCCAAGTCCATACTGTTCTATTTCCAGCAACTCCAGGAGTTCTATTAAGATAAGCAGATGCACTACTTCTAAAGCGAAGTGAGTTGTTGATGGTGTATCCACCAGAGGGAGCAGCAGTTTTAGCAGCACTAAACATTAGTAATTAAGTCCGAATACCGATCCGTAAGTGTTTGTACCGTCTTGGTAAAAATTGAATATGTCGTATTTACCAGAAGTACTTGTTGCTGTAGGTGTTGTACCACTTGCCCATTTGAGTGTACCACCACCAGCCCATGTGAGTGTATATGCACCAGAATAAGTCACAATTAAAGTAAATGACTTACCTGCGGTAGAAGCTGGAAGTGTAATCGTAGTACTTGCATTAGCGGTTAATTCTTGAATTGTACCGTTAGATAAAGATACAGAAATCGCTGTACTTGTATTAGCTGTATATAAAGTTTCTGTATAGTTAGTCACAGTAGGTAACGCTAATGTTAAGTTACCGATACTGGTTGTTGTACCACCCAATGTCACTGTCGTATTACCTACAGTCGCTGACGAGTTAGATAAATAACTATTTGGGAAAGTACTTGCCACTGACGTAATAGATACGTTAGGCAATGTAGCGTTATTGATTGTTGTAATGGTATTGCCAAGCTGAACTGCTGTATTACCAATTGTAATCGCAGTGGCGAAGTTATTATCCAGTTGCGATAGTGGTATAGAAGTCGTGGCGTTGGCAAACGTATTTGGTACTGGCATATTAGAACCTCACTCTTAATTCATGTTCAAATTCAAACGTGTTAATAATAAAATTAGGGGAATTAGATGTTACTGTTAACCCTAAATATTTACCCCATTGTTGTGCATCGGATTTATACAATGCGTATCCCGTAACTGTTATCCATCCTATTATAGCACTACTATTATTTGTCCAAGCAACATAAGCACCATAATTATTAGTCCATCCTTGGAAATTATTATTTGAAAGCGTATAAGCAGGACTAGATCCATATTCAGAGTCTACTGTCGTGGTTAATGTACCACCTTGATTTAAAGTCGCTTCTATACCAAATTTAAGGGCTTGTTTAGTCCTAATAGGATCACCCATAGGAAGTAAAGCTGTTTGAATATAAGTAGATACATTAGAAGTAGAATCAGCGTACAGTTGATATAAATTGTTACCAGAAGTTCCGTAAAGGGTGACTTTACCCCCAACAGGTACAGAAGTAATGGCATTTAAGTTATTACCTTGGCTTGTAATAAACCATTTCTTTTCAAAGAATACGGCTTGAATATAACGGCTAGAAGAAGTATTGCCGGCAGTGCCGGTATATTTAAAATTAAACGCAGCACAAAGGATATTATTGAGTAATACTTGTCCTGCATAAATAGGGCTACTAAAATCAATGTAAGGGAAAATACCGTCTAATTGGTCAGATATTTTAGATGTTGTTGAGCCTACAAGTGCGTATACACCGTAATCATTTAAGAATAGTACAGACCTAAAATACGGGAAGATTGCATTAGGGCGTTTACTACCTACAGAGGCAGAAACGTTCGTATTAGTAAATACTGTTGTACCATTAGTTTGAACAATAACATCAGAGAATACGTTAATACTATCATCACCAAATATGTATAAGAAGTTATTGGCTGATAGTAAGTATTGAATGTTTCCATGTAAAGTGGAATCAGTTAATGTGACTGAACCTGCTGAAACGCTTGTAAAGTCTGAATAAGAACCAGCAGCACTATAAAATATGGTTCTACCTTGAGCAATCCATACACGACCAGAGAATGTAGCAATAGATACGTTTTTAGTACTATTGACAATAGGAGTTAAAACTGCACCTGAACCTCCACCACCACTGACTGTAACTACAGTATTGGCTGCATTAGTATAGCCACTACTTTGATTGGTCATAATGACCTGAACAATAGCGTTACCTTGTGTAATGGCTTTAGCAGTCGCACCTGTACCGCCACCACCTGAAATAGAAATCGTAATATTGGCAGCATTGGTGTATCCAGAGCCACCATTTTGTACAGAAATGCTTAATGTGCCAGTTTGGAAGTTTAATAATTGAGCAATCGCTGTGGCATTAGTACCACCGCCACCAGAAATAGTGACTGTAAGGTTTGCGGCATTGGTATAACCCGTACCTGCATTAATTAATGATATAGCTGAAACTGCATTGGCTGTAATGGTAGATACGGCATTAGCTTGCGTACCATTCGTTTGGTCAGGGGCTGAAATAGTTACCGTAGGCGCAGATGTATAGCCAGAACCAGGGTTTGTAATTCCAATAACACCTACAGAACCAATAGAAACTACACTATTTCCATCCCATGTAGAATAACCTTTATCAGGATCAAGAATGAGCATACGCTCATTTTTCCATTGTGTTGTAGATATACCAGTGCTTGAGAATGTGCCTGCAGCAGCGACTGTGCCTTTAGTATTGGTTTGTATATTATAGTATTCAGCAGAGCCGTCTGATTCAAACGCTACAACATAATCATTAAGACCAATATTACAAGAAGATAAAAAGGTAGGTGTATGAGTCCATGCGACTGCTACATTACTAGAATCATAAACTTGAGAACTTGTAGGAAGAATACGAAGATTACCAAAACCAATAGGTTGAGCGTTTTCTAACCAAGAGAACTCATCTTCGGTGATCGCTGTTCTATTAGATTTAGTATCAAGCCCTTTAAACTGTTTAATGACCTGATACGATTTCTTCTGTTCTGGAGACGCTGCCATGTTTAGTATGGAGAACTATAAACGCTAGGAATACGTCTTGTATAAACGCTGTTTAATACAGAAGATACGTGTTTAATATATTCTTGTTTAAATATCTCGGCTTCACCAAAAGACTGTTCATAATATTTAGCTATATAAGCTGCATAGTATTTAACAGGAGTGGTATAAGGATCATTAATGACATCGGATGTATTTTCTGTACCTAATGACAATTGATTAGGTAAAACAACACAATCCACTTCAATTTGATACACTTGGTCAGGTACTGGTCCAATATAGATTTGTTGTTGACCATAGATAGAGAACGCTAATGGTCTACCAATATAGTTTTGCCAAAAACGTAAACGAGCATTAAAGTCTGTCCAAGATAAGTAATCCATTGGCACACGAGTATTACCCCAATAAAGATTGACGTTTAATACATCAAGCACTGTGTTACCTGTAGATGGTGATAATGGGCTTGTTCCCATTAAGTTAGTTAATGCTGCGTATGAAATATTTTCACAATTACCTACATAAGTTAAACCTGCAGTACCATTTAAAAATTGTGTACTAGGTGGATAGTTTTGATAATTGTTTACATTGTTTTGTGGGTACGGAGGTGCAGTTGTACCTGTTGTACCAGCTTGTGTGACTTGATAAATAAAGATATTACTAAATATAAAGTCATTTAAATTGACCGCAGTACTTGCAGTCCAAGCATAAGGATAAGTTGGAGTTACACCGCCAATTGTGGCTGAAGGTGCTACTTGACAAGGTGTTTGTGTGACAACGACTTCTCGTAAGCAGCCGGTATCTCGCACGACTCTTTCTCGTGCTTCATTAATATAATCTGTTAGTTGCTGCTGTGTATAGAAGTTACCATTTGCATCATGCAGCAGTCTTTGTACATCTGTAATATACGATGATAGAGTTGATGTTGCCATTTATTTTCCATTTTGTTTTAAGCTACTGCTTGAAGGATTTTTCCCCCGACCTTCTTTTCAGAAGGCAAGGGTACTTTTTCCACCAACGGGGATAACGATTGGTTCTTTTTTGGCGGCTCGGTTGTTAATTCCCATTTAGACAAAAGCTCTAAAGCCTTATCTAATTCATTAGAATTTTTTAACCAGCCCAATCTTGCCAAATAAGGTTCTTTGTTACTATCTTCATAACCAAATATGTGTTTTGCAGTTTCTACAGGTATTTCCACTGTAGTGCCAGGTTTAAACTCATAAAAGATTCCTGCGAATCCATCTTTGAGTTTAACATCACTATTATTAGTTACGAATATAGTTGACATTAGAAGCTCACTACATCTCCCCATACTACGATGTCTACAGTGTTAGCGTTACCGCTTGCTGTATTAACATTGACGTATAGGCATGAAGTTACATTTCCATTGATTGCGGTCGTAGTAGACGTACCAGTAATATCTTGGAATTTATTAACGGCTGACACGCTTGATAACACAGTATTAGCTGTTACCAAGTTAGCACCATCGTTTGTAGAACCAATAGATACGTTTGCTGATGCAACAGATCCTGATGGGTTTTGTACTGTAACTCTACGTACAATCACCGCACCAGAACCTAATAAAGCACCACTGTTAGTCAGACCGCCATTCAATAATGGGATAGTAATAACAGCGTTACCAGCAGTATTGAGCTGTGTTGCTGTAATTTTACCCAATCGGTAATTACTAAAACTATCCTGGGTATTTTGTGCTACTGAATCTGAATTAGCCATTTATATCTCCTTAACTTGTGTAAGTTGAAGAAACGTTTTGACCACCATTTACAGTAGCTAATGTTACAGTTGCAGAAGTTGCAACGATAGCGTTTGCACGTACGTTAACACCGTCTGAAATTAATACACCACCAGTATTGTTAGCAAGAAGCACAGACCATGTTGATGGTGTTGTGCAGCTTGTGTTTGTATTGTAAGCAGATACTGCTTCAATAGTAACGTTAGCTGTTGGGAATACTAAATATGTACCTGCAGGCACAGCAGTGTTACCTGATGATGCTACAGCTACAGTTGTTAATTGCCAATACGCACCAGGGGTGTTGGTATTAGCATTGCTTAATAATATTTTATTTAAACCTAATGACATGACTATTTCTCCTTAAATTGAAATTGAGTTATAGCCACCGACTCTAGTCATAGCTTTTGGTTTAGTGTTCACTAATTCAGCGATCATTAAAACAGCACCTACGTAGCCGATTTGCCAGTTGGGTAAAGTAGACTCAAAGCCTGTAAACACAAATGAACCTTGGTCATGGATATACAATGACAAGTAATTTGAGTTAATAAAGTATACAGTGCCTTCTGGGCAATATGGGTCTGGATAAATTGGTACACCAGCAACCATTAAAGCTCTGAACGCAGCTTGAGGACCGTTTGAATCACCATCAAAGCCATTGCCCGGAGTGATGACGTATTGTTCTTGACCAACATAGTCTTGAGCTAATAAAGTCCAAGTACCAAAGCCGCAAACACCAAATGTAGGCACTTCAGCACCGTTTTTAACAGTACCAGAAATGTATTGTAAGATGTTTTGACGTGTTGGGTTAACATTACCTGCAGCATATACTTTTGATTTCCACCATGTATATGTTGATCGGTTAATGTTACCGTATGTAGGTAAGTTTGTACCGTCATCAATTGCACCAGGAAGTCCGATGAATTGTTGTGTGTTTGTATAGTTGTTATACAAAGCAGTTGCCATTGCATCCATCATAACGTTTGTAGCATCGTTCATACGAGCTTCAATAAGAGGAATAATAGCGTAGTCTTGTTGAACAGCACCTTCCATACCTAGGAATGGAACTGGAGCAATCATTAACTTAAGGTTAAATTCAGCATTGAACGCACCTTGTTGAACTGCTGGTTGGTTAAAAGAACCGCTGTAATCAGACCATTGAGCGTTCACGAATTGAGCGCCTTGAACTGGTACAGTGACTTGTGAAACACCGCCGGATGCTTGTTGACTATTTGAAATCAATGCAGCCATTAATGGTGTTGAGTTATAAAGTTGTACAACCAACTTTGGGATAAACGCTCTACGTGTGACGTAGGTCAACTCGTTGTATTGCGAAGTACCCGAAGCTGGAAGAATACCGCCACCTATAGGCATGGTTTATCTCCAATCATAAAAGTTAACATCCCCTAAATTCCAATCGGTTTACGTGTGTTACGTAAGTCCGATAATGCTTTTGCAGCCTCATCACGTGCAGCCTGTTGAGGATTCTTATAGTATTTACCCAAATCAAATTTTGCAACTGGATTTGGATTGTATCCTGTAGGCGTTGGTGCTGCGGCTTGTTTCATCCACTGCCAATATTGTGCGGCAGTTTCGTGATCTGCAATCTTGTTTTCTAACATGACTTTTTCTACTTCCTCAATATCTGACTCATTATCAATAAGTCCTTTTTTGATTAAAGCGTCACGTTTTTCTTTGAGTTCTTCTCTAATCTCTTTCTCACGTAATTTTGCTTCTAAATCTTCTACTCGCTTTTGTGCTTGAGAAACTTTCTTTTCAGTATAGTCCTCAATCTCCAATTCAGGCATAGGAAGATCTGGTCTTAATTTTTTAGTAAGACGTAATGCGTCTTTACGTGTTTCAGGATTTTCAGCTAATTGCTTCATAAGAAGCGCTAACTCATCCCTTTGTTCTAAAGATATATTTTCTAAACTCATGTTTTTATCCCCTAATTAATTAAATAACTTTTTTAGTATCGCCAGGTTGACTCATAGACATCATGTTCTTATAGCCAGCTTTTGGAGCTGCTGATAAGCCACCGAATTGTGAGTAACGTGGTGTATTGATAACTTGACCATTTTTTTGGTTGTTATCAGTTGGTTTTCTTGGTGCAGAAGCGCCTCTTGGTTTAAAAAGTTCCATTTTACCTTTTCCTTATGTTAATGATGGGGGTTGACCGCCAGGAGTAGGAGCGCCTGGCATACCTGCTGGAGCAGGACTACCTGGCATTGCCAAACCTGGAATTGCTGGCGCTTGTTGCATCGCTTTACCTTCAGGCGTTGCGCCACCCGCTTGAGGTAAAGTTTGTAGTAATTGTAAAATTTCTGACTGTTGAAGCTCACCTGTTTTAGCTTTTTTAGGACCAATCACATCTGTCATGGTTCTAATTGCAGTAAGAATTTTACGACCTTCTTCGGATTCAGAACCGAAGGCAGGTAAAGATTGTTCTAATAAATCCATTGCCATGGATACATTTACCAATGCGCCTTCACGATTGCCCATCTTGGGTTCTGGTGTAGACATTGGTGAAGCAGCCGGCGGTGTACTGGCATCAGACATATCTGTGCCTGGTGGTGGGGATGGAGGTGCGCCTTGAGGTGTAGCCTGATCTCTTTGGCTTTTAATCATTTCCATCATTGGGTCTTGTGCCATATATTTATCCTATTGTCCATATATTCGTAGAATATACATTATGTAAAATTAAATCAAGTGGGAGGTCATATTTTGTTTCCCACCCCCCAAGGGAGGTTTAGCTTAAACAGCTAAAACGTAATTACTTACGTTTTGCGTGTCTTTTAGCTTTGCGTGCTTTACGTGCCATGTGAATGACTCCTTAAATAAAGCGGTCACCTATTTCATGGGTAAGGCAGCCATAACCCTTTCCTCTCACGAGAAACTTATTATCGTCTTGTTTTTCTTGATTTCTTGTGTGCTTTTCTTCCGTATGCCATTTTTAGCTCCATTAAGTTTAATACCCCCTATTTTGTCTACCGTAGCTTCTTGTTGATGGGCTACGATTGAATGTCTTTACACCTTGTATTCTATATTCTAATTGAGCAGGCTGCCTAGCTAATTTTGTATCCACACCTGTAGCTCTAGGTTGATCTGCTGTAGATGTTGCGACTCGTTGTGTTGCCATTATTCTGCTCCTTCTTCTTTAGGACTCTTGTGTTTAGGCGGTTGAGCTTGGGGTTGTGTTTGACCCATCTTCTCACGCTTCTTCAATTTGTCTTTAAGCAATTGTTTCATTGGAACGTCTGTTAAGTCAAGCAAATCTTCTTTATCAATTGCACCTGCCTTAAATAAGTTAAACGCTAATTGTTTTTGATCTTCTGTGAAAATCGGTGAATTACTATGAGCGTCTACTTTTACGACATAATCTTTTGTAAATTGTTCAGCAATGAATGACAAACCTTCAGTATCTGTGAAGTGTGTTGGATCATACGCTTGCATAAGTTTTAGATAAAGTGTCGCTACTTTTTCTAAACTATCTTCTACAATCAATGCTCGTTTCTTCGCACGTGAGCTACCTAGTCTAGCTAATTGTGAAGCATGACCTTGTGATCTTACACCAGATTCACCCCTGCCGGAGAGAACAGAGGTAATTCCGGAGACTTCAGCGAACATATTATCAATTTCATGTATGACTTCAAATAAGTCTCCAGGAATGTCTGGAGAAAGTTTATCTACTCTTGCATTAGGCATATCGGTTGCTAATAAACCACCTGCACGATTCAATGCAAAATTCTTTTCATCTAATATACCTGTAAATCCAGATAACGCAATAGGAGGGCTGACTTGTTTAGAAAGCAAGTCTAATATTTCTGTCATACGCATATTGCGTAATTGTTGAAGCATCATCAATTGTTGTACTTCAGATAAACCCCAGAAATAATCGTATTGTGGGTTAGGACAGACTTGAATGAAAGGACATTCACCTTTTAAGAATAAAGATGATCCTGGTCTATCGTAAATCACGACATTAGGTTCAGCCATGGTGACCACTTGATAGTCTGCAGTGTCATCGTTCCATAACCATAGTTCTCGCATTTCAATTGTTTCTTCAGCAACACGAGCTTTATAACGATTCATGCCATAAAGATCCATGTTAACGTTACCGTAAATCGTAGGATTAGTTTGTGACATCACAATTCTATTCACAGCATCTGGAATATCTGATTCTGATTCTTTGTAAACAGGGGTGACTCGTTTTACGATTTCTTCACGTTTAGGATGAGAATACAGACGGGCGTATAGCTCCGACTTCGTAACGTAATATGTCTGGATGATGGCTTCTTGCCGGTCTGTATAAGGAGTATCTTCACGCAATACACCCATTGCAGAAGGTTCAATCATGTATGGCGTAATGCCATTATTCATGACAAGTTTAATAAATGATGTGTTGTAAACTAAAGACCAATTAAGCGCTGACATAAATACTTGGTCAGCATTAGAGTTTAACCATTCGTCATTCAATGCTTCAGTTAAAGCTGGAATCTTTCTATGCTCCATGTGATTTACAGAAGCACCAATATTAATTGAGAAGCGTGTCGTTTCTGCTGAATAAAGGAATGAAGTGAGTTGATCTAAATGAGGATGAATCTTATTGAAGTACGCTGGTGGTTCTTCTGGACCTGCGCCAAATAAATAATAAGCTCTTTGTGTTGCGTAATCTGCTCGTCTTTCTTCCCTAGACACCATACATTTCTGTGCAATGTCTAGGTAAAATTCTTCTCGTGCGGCTGCTTCGGTAGGTATCTTCATGTTTTAATCTTTAAGTTATCAGGGTCTCTCATGGTTGCTCTAGGGTCAACAGTTGGTCCTTTTGTAATTCCAGCCTCATTTGGTCTAATACCTACTTGTTCACCTTTAACGGATTGTATCATTTTTCCAGTCAATAGGGATTGTAAATTCATTCCATTCATACCGCCACCCCACATCGCTGCATCACCGGGTCTTGGTTCTGGTTTCAATCCTTGTTGTTTCATTTTATTAGCTAAATGAGCCTCTGCCTCTGCATATTGCTTTTTAGTGTACTTATTCTTCCTTGACATGACCGCACCTTGGTTCTCTCCAGCACGTGTTGACTTAATGTCTGTCATTTGGAATTGGTCAGCTAGACCTTGTAAGGCTTGATCGCCCATTTTAGTTCTATCTGATTTAGTTGCCGGTGCTTGTAAAAAAACCACCATGATTTCTGCATGACAATCTTTCATTGGACACTTTGCAGACCTTGCTTCAAAGAATCCGTGTTTCTCACATTTATAATCTTTCAATACTGCCATTTTTATCCCCCTTTGAGTTGTTCATCTAATGTATTACCAGAATAATCGTATTTAGGTTTTATGCCTAAACTAATTTTAATGCCATTACTTGTTGCTTGTAAACCTAAACTTCTTGTCATCACAGGTTTAGATTCTTTCCTGTATTCCACAAATCTTGTGCGGTCTCTGTTTTGCATAATAGCGACTTCACCCATCTGCCAACTTTTATAAGCCTTACTTACCCTGCGCTGCACCATTTCAGATAAGGGTTCAGTCTGATACAAGAACACATCTTTCAAATGCGTTTCAGAGATACCAGCGAGTTCTGCAAACAAACTCATACTGATACCTCTGTCTTGGTCTTTAAGAAAAGAAAAGATTTGTCTTTTTAATTCATACTTGGAAAGAGCCGGGTGCATTTTTCAAGTCCATAAATAATATATTTTTCTTTAGCAGATTGGTCATCCATACTTATATCAAATTCAAAATAGTTTCCAAACATAATTTTGAAACCCGCTTTGATGAATAAGGAGTTCCACATAGCGTTACCCAAAATGCTAAAGTGATTATCGTTTTGTTCATGCGGTCTTGTACAATCAGGAGCAGGTACTTCAATATAAACTTGTCCACCATTTTTTAAAAGCCTATTAAATTCAAACAAAGTAAATAGAGGATAAGGAGAATGTTCTAGTGCGTGTCTACACCAAATAAAATCTATGGTGTTATCTTCACGATTGATGTCAGACATTTCTCCATACTCACATTGAAAACCTTTCTCAATACAAATATCGTAATCTTCTTTTGATAATGTAATGCCAGTGACATTCGTGTAATGAAGATCCTTCATTTCTTTTAAAAATAATCCTGGTCCACAACCAATGTCTAATATCACTGAATCAGTTTTTAAATTAAATTGTTTGATGTAATCAGTGACCATCTTTGGAATCAGTTTCCTGTGGAAAGTTTCTTCGGGTTCTGCATATACAGTTTTGTAAGCAGCATCTTCGTATTGTTTAAATTTATTATTGTCCATATATTCCTATCTTTTTTAAATAATCAGAAACGTTACGACCTACACCTAATTCTTCTGCAGTAAAGTTTTCTTGTACTTCAGAAATAGCTCGTGTAATCTTTTGTGCAATCAAACGTGGTTGTACTTGTTCAGCAAACGCAGCACAAGCTAATGCACTTGCAATCACACGATCATCTTTGTTACGACCTGTAGCTTCAATACTACCGCCATCACGTACGACTGTTTTCATTTCATCAATCGTATCTATATCATAAATGTTCATCATGTTACGTTCAAAGTAATCTTTCATATAAGTCAACATACGTTCTTTAGTGGCAGCGGTCGTTAACCAACCAATAGAATTAGAGACACCACCTAAAGTATCGTTACGTCTCCAAATATAGTTTTGCATTGAGCCGTACACATTCATAAGCTCTGCACCCATAGCACCACCTAAAGAAGTTGCTTGACGTTTAAGATTTCTTAATTCATTAATGACAGCTTGACCCGGACCATTGACTTCCAAGTTAAGCGTTGAGTTTTTATAAGCCCCCGCTAGGTGGGCTATGACCCAAGCGAATTGATATGTATTCATTTCACTTGTTGCAAAACTTGCTACTTGATCTAAACCATCGGCATACACTCTATAGATTTGTATACAGAAACGATCCGCCCAATCAGAGCTACCATAAGCAGGGTCAGCACCAATGACATAGTAAGCCGTGTCTACAGGTTCTTCCCAAACCTTTAAAGTAGCTAAACGTTCAGTAGATTTAATCACTTCGGTGTCTGGAAAGTTTGCACCAAATATGTAACGGTAACTATCGTATGATTTAGATTTAGCTTTCTTAAACGCATCGGTACAACGTGAGTTAGAAAAGAAACTTGTTCCTGTCATTACAAACGCATAATCTTCTGTAGGAGGAAACTCTTGATACATTAAAGAATCGTCTTTAATCCCTTCAAACATTTTCCATCGCCACCATGCCATTTGACGAGAATTAATTTCTACGTCATAAAGTTTTTTAATATCTCGTGTCCATTCTTTTTCTTCAGGTGTTAGTTTTCCATCCCAATAGACTTTGTAAACAGACGAGTCTGGGTCTGCAGCATAAAGTTCATTACGCCACCAACCACAAAATATGGCACGTTGTGTTCTAGCCTTTTTAGCAGTCGTATACATATCGTGAAACATATTAAAGCCTCTGGCAGTACTTTCAAATATGTATAGACGATCCTTGTTTGTTTCAGCTAACGAGGCTAGTAACGAAGCCAAACCTTCTTCGTCTCCCCATGAAGATGTTTCTGTTCCATGCAAGTAAGTGATCGCTTTTCCTCTACCCAATGATCCTTTAGCTCGGAGACCTGCAACTTGGTAGAACAGTCTACTTCTGTTTTTAAGGGAGAGCTGATTTCTATTGTGAGCCAAGAGTGGGATACGATATTCTTTGGGTAAGCCTTCCATGTACATAGCGAGGGTAGATCTAAACATATCTCTATTCTCCTCCGTGTCTGTGGTAAGCGTACCTTGCAGACCTGGGTGCGTGAAGTGCCAGTATAAATCCAATGCCAAACTAATTGTGGTAATTCCAAGTTGTCTCCCCTTTAAGATCACAAAAAAATGAATATCGTCTTGAAGTCCTTTAGCAATTTCATCCATGACGTACGTTTGCGTACCGAGCAGGTTATTCATCTTTCGTAAACCTTGCTCTTTTGTTTCAATTTTTAATTCAGAACAAAACTTGTAGAACAAGTCTTTATTGAAATTCATTTGGTGATCTTTCTATCAAAGTTATCTATGTCCCACATGGCTACTTTTACACGAGCTTGTTTGTCTTTAGCTAGATTAACTAACTCTTTATAAAAGATAGCGGAGTATTTTTCTTTCCAGGATTTAGCGAGGTTTCTTTTTTCGTCAGCGTTGTCACAATTAAGTACATTCGTCATTTCCATTTTCATCATGGTTCTGTAATGACGTAGTTCTTCCGCCCACTTCTTTTCTTGCTCTTGATTTGTTATCCCCATAACAACTCCTAATGTAGTTCGTCTTTAGACACAAAACCTTTTAAACGAGATAGTTCTTCTTCGGCTGCCATAAGTAGTTTTGCAGACTCACCATGCACACGCATCAATTCATGGAAGATTTGAGCCTTATCCATATTCCAAATACGTTCCATGTATTCACGTTTGGTTTTGTCATCCACAGCCTTGATTTGATCTGACATAGATTTGTTGATTAATTCTTCTGTTAAGTCTTTAGCTTCTTTCATGTGTTGTTTCCATAAGTAATAAATAATTAAAAAATAAAGTGGACCAATGAGGGTGACTGGAAACACCCAGTTCAATAAATCCCATTGTTCTCTGTTATACAATTCGCCACACCCTTACACCATTACCTTCACGTCTGGCTATAAATTTACGACCTAATGATTTATTAGCCCTGTAATTGGCGTTACATACAATTTGCATCTTGGTATTGTCTACAAAGAAACTATCACCTACTTCCATTTGTTTGTAGGGATAGCTATTCCTTACCCTTGTTACAGGTAATTCTACATTCTTTTCTACGGTAATCATATTAGTCCTCTATAGCGATAGCCTGTGCCTTACTCATAAAGATATTAAATTCATCTGCTGTTGACATAAATCTAATGACTTCTTCTAAAGACTCAATCAATTCACTTTCTGGGGGTAATTGTTGTGATACAGCCCAATTGATTTGATCCAGGTAAATGTCCATTAAGTCTTGTTTAGTAATAGCGTGTTTCTGATCCAATGTTAACTCAATACTCATAATCACCTCTCTAATTAGTTAATAAAGATACTACGCTAATCATTATATACATCTAATTAGAATATGCAACTACTTTCCAAAAGGTAAAACACATCTACGCCATCACGCATAGACCATAAAGGGAAAAACCCATATTTTTTTTGGGGGAAGAGCGGAGTGGGTCTCGTCACCACAGAGTCCAATGTCCATTCACTTTGCCATAACAGACATATATACATATCTGATCTATACACCAATACCAATATAGATATTTACGTATAAGCATAGATATTTATATATAAATAATTGATATATGCACACACACCCATATATATATTTTACAAGTGAACGGCTTGTAGACGATTTTACATAACATCTATTTATCATGAAGTCATATATACAATATATATAATTACAATATATATACTTTATATATAATATATATAATATATTTTATATATGGGTTAGCGATAATCTTATAATCAGATAATCCTAATAAGTAAAATAAATCAAATGTCAATAGATTATTTGAAAATAAAATTAATAAAAACTATTGACTACTCTTTTTATCTACTTATAATCATATATACCTACTAACTAAAGAGGAGTATTTAAAATGACATTAACTGACTACGTTACACAATATCAATCTTATCCAAAATGGGAACTTTTAAACATGAAAAAGGCGTTATCCATGCTTGGAGGCTTTCTTAACTCTGATGAGGATAACTTACGTTTACAAGCTATTAAAATTGCTTTAAGGGGTAAAAAATGAGAATCCATCAATACAGAATTACATCAAAACACGATAAGGGCTATTATGAGTTGATTCTTTTCGGTCACACATCAGAGGATAGCGCAATTAAAACATTCATGGACATTGAAAAATGTCCCAGAAGTGCGATCATTAAGGTTGAGGATTTATCAACCCGTGAACGTGACTTATATGAATCAATTATTTAACGGGGGTAATGATGCAAGCTCTTAAAATGATTCTTTTAGCTCTATTCTTTTTGTTTTCTTTTTGGTGTTTTTTAATCTTAATTTTATCTAACTAACGGGGGTTATCATGGACAAAACTTGTAAAGAACTAGTTAAAAATGAATATTTATCAAGGCTTGATGATTTCAAAGCCTTTTATAATCGTTTGTTTTCTGAAGATGATGTATTTTCAGAAGTGAATGAATATGGCTTGAGCTGGGATTATGTCTCAAAAAATACATTTAAAAACCAAAGAAAAGGCTATTATCGTTGGCAGTTAAGCTGGGGCGGTCCTGCGGATGAGTTTAGAATCTATACTGACAGCGACAAAAATATTATAAAAGTTGAATATTGGTATTTAGATTGGTTTGATGGTGCATCTATTGAAATTAATGACAAAGAAGTCATTTATTGCATTGAGCAGTTTTTAGAATGTGACTTGTCACCTAGTGAACTTGATGAGTGGCAAGTTGGTGCAAGCTATCGTTTCAGCTAGTTTAATCTTTAAACGTCTTTTAACGAGGGCGTTTAAGGGCTTAAATTAAGCCATAACCTAACGAAAGGCACATTATGAAATCATTAATCAATAAAGCAAGGATTCAATCTATTTTATTTAACCTGTATTGTAAAAAAGAGGGGGTTCAAAATGCTTAAAAATGATAAAAAAATAAATACTTATTCAATAGAAAACGAGTCATGCCCCGAATGCGATCAAGACGGCGAAATGATTTACAATCAATACGCTAACGGCATACATTGTCAGGCGTGCAATACATGGTTTAATACTAACATGGAGGTGCAAAATGCTAGCAATTCATAATATAAACGAATTAAAAAATCATTGTAATGATGAGCCTTATAACGATTTTTGTCTGAAATTAAACGGGGGTTGTCGTTCTACAAAAACTATCCAATATTTTAAGGATTCTGATTATTGGTATATTTTACATCATATTGATGACAGCGTTTCAGAATATGAATCAACGCTAGATTTTCAAAAAAATGAACATTTAATCTTTGAAGCTATGACAAAAGGCGCATTTTTTAAGGATTAAAGCCATAATCATATAATCAAAGCCCTAGAATATAGGGCTTTTTTATGTTAGCTTTAATTAAGCATTTCATTTACTTGAAAGGGGTTTTATCATGCTTGAATTATCAGTCGCTTGTCTTGCTTACGTTTTACATGGTGAAGGCGCAACATTACCGCAAAAAGAACGTATTGCATCCGTTGTCATCAACTCATCAAAAAACATTGAATCCTTATGCGATGAAGTTTATAAACCCAACCGATACGAATATATCCAAAAAATGCGATTTTCTCACGCACGCACGCCTAGCAAAAAAGAATTACTAGAAAATGAAATGATCGCATTAAAAGTCATTCAAAATAAAACTTATTTGAAATACAATTATCACTACTTCCATGACGATAGGATTGACCCCAGACGAAACCCCTTTAGACTTCCTGTTAAAGAACAAGTCGGCAACCTCTACTTTTATTGACCTATGATTATCTTAAAACCTAAATATATTCGTGCATTGTATTTAGGTTATAAGAACATTCATCCCTTTGATAAATACCAATTACCGAATAATCTTAAATTCAAAATAATAGATGACCCCGATGCTTTTGGTTATTTTGATGTAGACCCCATGCGAATTGAAATATCCAGAACCTTATGCACGGACTTTTTATTAGTGAAAGAAACCTTACTGCATGAAATGTGTCATTTAGTGATGTATTACAATTTAGGTTATAAAAACTATGACGAACATTCTAAAGACTTTTATCGTTTAGTTTATAAGTGTGCAAAAGTGTACGGACTAGATAACAAAAAGATATAGTTTAAACGCATTTTAAAGTACCTAGAAGCCACGATCTTTTAATTTTAATACCTTACCATATATATATATTCTAACTATATTATATTCGTACGTATATATTAAATCATTTAAAATATAGTTTAGTATATTCCCTATATACTTATACGTACTAATATAGTACGTATACTATACGATATATTAATAATATATATATATTAGTAATATATATATATGGGTATTATGTAAAATCATACCTAAAGTTATCCACAGGTTATCCACAGCCTAAAATGTGTATTATATTGTACATTTTTATGTACAAATGTCGTACGTAAAAACGTACGTATATATCACTTTTTTTAAATTAATTAAAAATAGTTTGCATTAATTAAAATAATCATGTAATGTATCTCTACCTATTAACCTAACTGGAGATATTGATATGGAATATTGCATCAACTGCAAACACTTTGATAGTAAACAAGATCATTGTTTACGCACCCAGACCATTGATTTGGTCACCGGAAAACCCAAATACAAATTAGCCACCTTTGAACGCAACTATAATTTTATAGATAGCTGCGGACAAGCCGGTAAATTCTTTGACCCCATTACAGACACCTATCCAAATAATTGGTACGAATATCATGTAGAGGAAGCCCCATTTTAATCAGGAGTTAATATGAAACAACATAAATGGCATAAAGAAATAAAAGCATGGGCTGATGGTGCAGAGATTGAATACAGAATTAGAAAGCCTAATGAACCTTGGGGAAATTGGGAATCTGTTATACAACCAACATGGCATTTAAATACTTGGCAGGAAATTGAATATCGCATTAAACCACAACCTAAAGAGCCATAATATTTGTATCTATATGAAAAGAAAATAAAACATAATATACCCTTTATGTTGCATGAAAAAACAGGTGAGCTAGATGAAGATTATAAATACATAGGCAAAATTAAACTAGAGGAGAACGACAATGGCAATTAAAAAGAAACTCAACGCATCAGAAAAGAAATTAGTGGAAACCATTACTAAACAAGATCAATTAGTGACAATGGCTGTTAAAGACATGGAATCATTACTCAATGAGAATAAGTCTTTAAGGGCGCAAGTCAATCACTTGTTAGCATTGGTGAACATTTTAACGAGACACTAATGTTTAGCGTTCCAGTTAAAGCAGATATTGTAGAGTATTGCAAATACTTATTACGCAGAGCTAACTTTGGTAAGAGAGATCAAGCCAATGGCAGCCCTGATGAACAATTAACTGGTTTAATAGGACAACAAACATTATTAGATATATTTCATAAACCATTAATGGTGTACGAAAATGGTTTTGATGGCGGAGTGGATTTAGAAATAAATAAGTATACGTATGATGTTAAAACTATGGGCAGAACGACAGACCCATTAGATCATTACGTGAACAATTTAATTGCGTTACAAGCAAATTATAAGGTGGATCGGTATATTTTTTGCAGTTTAAACAAAAATACAGATCACTTAACTATTTGTGGATGGATTAGTAAAGTCAGATTCTTTGATGAAGCTAATAAGTATGAGAAAGGTACTAAACGTTTTCGTACAGACGGCACGTACTTTGAAACAAAAGCAGATTTGTACGAGATTGAAAATTCAAAACTCAATCAAGCAAGTAATGTAGTAGAATTTAAACAACAACTAGAGGGGATATTAGATGATTCAACTAACGGAAAACGAACGTACTCAATTACGTAGAGCAGCATCAGGTCTTACCGGTACGGAGTTCGCAAGACTTCCATACACATCACAACAACTTCATTTAGATGATATTAACGAGGTGATTGATAACCTTTTTAAAACGCATCCAGAAGCCTTTATAACACGTGCAGTCAATCAGTGGAAAGAAAAGCAACGCAATCGTGAGGCTTATTCAAGAGTGGAGGTTAATCATGGCAAATAAATCTTATGAATTAAATGAAGAAAATATAAACGATATTGTTGTTTCTAGTTTACTAGAATTTGCAGAAGATTATTTTGTATATGGTGATGAAAAGCGTGTTGCAGAATCTATTTTGATAACAATAAGCTGTTATTTGCCAGAAAATAAATATAAAAATTGTATGAATAATTTAAGTAAAAATTTTCCTGAACGATTTAAAGAATTAAATTTGGAGGGTTATTATCATGGCGAATGATAGAGATGATTTTCAACCAGAGATACGCAATAGTGCATGGTGGGCAAGTGACACAAGACGTGCAGTCAATGGTAAAGCCGTTGAAGTGATCTTACAAAAACAAGGTAAAGCACCTATACCTGATTTATCACACATTGAAGCCGTACAAATGGGTCATGTTATGCAACCTATTATTTTACGCCTTGCACAAGACGCTTTAAAGCAAGAAGTGAAAGACGCAGACTATATGTTGACCCATCCTAAAGAACAATGGTTACGTTGTCACTTTGATGGCATCACCGCAGACGGAAAAATTTTGGTGGAGGCAAAGAATTACAATGCAGCAACCAGAAACAAATATGACTTTGAAACAGGTCGTATACCATCAGCAGACTGGGCGCAACTCGTACATGAGTGTGCAGTGCATCAATTAGACAAAATATGTTTTGCAGTACTCTTTGGTGGTAATGAATTTAAATACTATATCTATGATGTCACTGAACAACATAAAGAGGAATTGATTAAAGAGATGGCGGGTCATTGGGGTCATGTTATAGCTAATACTTTACCAACACCTGATTCAATTGAAGCCTCTAAATTGGTATTTCCAGAAGGACACGATGGTGTAGTGACAGCGACTCGTCAAATGGAATATGCGATTGAACAACTTAAATCTCTTAATGTAAAAGCTAAAGAAATTAATACATTAATTGACCAGATTGAATTAGATGTTCGTAACGCTATGGGTGAAAACTCTGAAATCAGAGATATGAGTGGACACACATTAGTAACATGGAAAAATAGTAAACCTACTAAACGCTTTAGTTCAGATTTATTTAAATCAGCGATGCCAGATGTTTACGATCAATTCATTATTGATATGCCGGGCAGCAGGAGGTTCTTAATCAAATGAAATTAATTTCACAACACCGCATGGAAATAGCGTTTTGGATTATGGCTGTTTGTTCAATCATTGACACAATAAAGGGGTTTATATCATGAAAGACGATTTAATTAATCATCCGTTACACTACACCAAAGGCGGTATAGAAGCCATTGATGTAATTAAAGCTAAAGCAACACCATTAGAATTTCAAGGTTATCTTATTGGTACGATTAGAGCGTACGCATTAAGACTTGGATTAAAAGGAAATACCATTGATGATGCAGATAAAATTATTTGGTATTGCAATAAATTAAAACAAAACTTAACAAGGGGAGATAAACATGAGTAACGTAGTTCCGTTTCAAGAAATGGATCAGATGGCGAGTGCAATCGCACAATCTGGTTTATTTGGTATGAAAGACAAAGCCAGTGTGTTAGCACTTATGGCGGTAGCACAAGCAGAAGGATTACATCCTGCTACGGCTGCGAGAGACTTTCATATCATTCAAGGGAGACCAGCACTCAAAGCAGATGCGATGTTGGCTCGTTTTCAAAACGCAGGTGGTTCTGTTCAATGGAAGGATTACACAGATGAGAAAGTCACGGGAACATTTAAACACCCAAATGGCGGAGAACTTGACGTTACTTGGACAATTGAGCAAGCAATTAAAATCGGTCTTGTTAAACCGGGATCAGGCTGGCAAAAATTCCCAAGGG
>Ga0208379_1000130_pt1 | contig 36116 bp, 58 predicted proteins | sample CryBogCBE02Aug07_FD_184559 | JGI IMG/M metagenome (GOLD analysis project Ga0208379, IMG submission 184559) | Freshwater microbial communities from Crystal Bog, Wisconsin, USA - CBE02Aug07 (SPAdes) | ecosystem: Environmental > Aquatic > Freshwater > Lake | place: Crystal Bog, Wisconsin, USA... | reverse complement strand
GTAATTTGTTGTAAGAATTTTCAAGGTCGGAGCGGCTCAACGTCACCATGTCGATTTCGGCACAGGTGCGGGTGTTCCAGCGCGAAATGGCTTTGCTGGGATGTCCGTGCGGGCCTTCAGCCAAACAATCGCAACACACCACTATGGTGTAAGCGCCATGTCCGTTGGTGGATAAGTCATGACTTCCGCAGAATGGGCACGGCTTGCAGGAATTGAGATCAACAGTCACGATCAAAGTCCTCCCATTCTTGGGCCTCTGAAACATCATCTTCCTGATCGGGAATATTTCGCATGTCAGATGCGTTTAAATACCCAGATGTTCCCGAGCGGTAATTTGTCCGAAAAGTGCGGTTTTCTTCGGACAGCCTCGCGTTCTCAGCCTCTGCTGCGCGGAGGGCGGTGACTACAGAGCGATAGAACTGCACGTCTTCGCAGCGGATCACGGCCATGATGCCGTTGTCGTATTCGCCGCCGTCGAGGCTGTTCTGCGCGTCGATTGCAATCCGCAGTCGTTCCTCAGCCTCAGCTATCAGGTCTGCGCTCTGGCTCACGACGTGAGTTCCTTCACCGTCCACATGACCGCTTCTTCAAGGGCCGTCAGGCCAAGGCTGCGATAGCGTCCCGGCTTCACGGTCTCGAACAAGGTTTCAAGTTCAACGGCTTTCGCCTTGATCGCGTCGTGCAGGGCCTTTTCATCGTCAGTCAGGGCGCGATAACGCGGGCGAAACCGAGACACTGGCTCGTCGATTTTGTCGGACTGACGGGCGTCGGGCTGGCCTTCGTAAACGTGGGTCATCGTAGTTTCTCCTTGGGTTGATTGGTTAGGGGCGGTGTCGGGGGTGCGGTAATTCAACGCGGTGCGGATGGCCTCCTTGATCGCGCCCGGCATTTCCTCCCGGTTGACCTTGGGGTCGATCATCTGAAGCGACTGCCACGCGATCATGGCAATGCGGTCGAGGGCGTCATCTGTCATGTCTGGGTTCCTTATTGCTACCTCCAAGGGCGCGGCGGGCGGTATTCTCGGGGTCGGCGCAATCGCCCGACTTGATAAACATCAGGGCCTCTAGGAACCGCTCTATCGTTTGCTCATGACGGATGATCAGGTCGCGCTGAATTTCAACGCGACGCTTCCACCTCGCATTTGCAGCCGCCAAGATTTCCTCAGCTTCCTCTGCTGCGCGGAGCGCCGCTTCGCGGGGGTCCGCATAAGTTCGTCCGCAATTCGGGCACGTTGCCATTACCCCACCCTCCCCGCGGCCCGAAGATCCGACTGCTGCGTCCGCCAGCCTTCAATGATGGCTGACGCGGCTTCCCGTTCATCCTGGAGTTCGTAATAGCGTTCGGACACGATCTTGAATTGCTCCAGAGCCGCTCCGTAAGCCGTTGAGGCGTAAGCCTCCGTCTCCTTCGCTGCGGACGATTTCTCGGCGCTATCTTGCATGGCCATTGCCAACACTCGCTTCAGGCGCTTTTCGGAATGGTTGAACATGGCCCTTGCCTTGGCGTGGTCGGTCTTGTGGAGCGTATCAAAGGCGTGTTGAACCATGTCCTCGGTGATGCGGAAGGTCATTTCTGCGCCCCGATCTTGCCGAGCAATTCGACCGTACGGGTCACCTCGTCCAGAAACTCCCTGACCTCGATCTCCATTTCCGCGATCAGGTCATTGTCCCGATCAATCCGTTTGACGAGCATGGAAAGGTTCGGCGGAAGCCTGGGGTCATAGGACACGAAGTCGCACCACTGACGCCCCGTGCAAGCCATCTGCCATTGCATTTGAAGGTCGTATTTCTTCGGCACCATCCCGGTAAGGAGATAATCAATGTGGGTCGCGCTGTTGGGGCACTTGATCTCGATCAGCCCGTCCTCCCCGATCAGGCCGTCCGGGGAAGCCCCGGTCATGTCGATCAGGGGATGGTCGATGAAACCTACTGAAACAATCTCCGCATTGGTCCGAAACTCGTAAGCGGCCTTGGCGTCGGCTTCGGTATCAATGCCCCATTGCATGGCGGCATTGGTATAGCCCTCTGCCCTTCGGCCCGTGAGCCGCTCCAGGACCAATTCGGTCATGTAATTGGCGCGAGAGGCTCCGTAGCCCGTTTTAGTCCGTGCCATGACATCGGACAGGCGCGAGGCCGTGACCTTGCCCAAGCGGGCGTTGTGCCACTGTTCGGTTTGCTGTTCCATCACGCACCCCGCTTGGCTTCGAGGGCGGCGATCGCATCTTGGAACCGATCTTCCGGCAGCAGGGCGAGCTTCTCAATCTTGAGGTAGGCGCAGAACTTGAGAAGATCCGCACCCACGTCCAAGGCGAGGTCACGCAGCGTGTCCTCTTGCGTCTGGTTGATGTAACGAGCGGGCTTCGGGCGTTCCTTGCCCTCGGACGCGGCGTTGCCATCGTCGTCGCTCTCACCGTTGCATCCGGCCAGAGATTGCAGGGAATACCGTCTTGCATAGGTCTGACAACTGCCGAGTGCCTGGGGCGTGGTCGCTGTGGGCCGCATGGAGAGTTTGGACGAGACCGTGGTACCGCTCTCGTGCATCAGAACGGTGGTGACGCTCACCATGTCCCCGTCAAATTCGGCGGACTGCATCAGGGCAATGCCGTTGTTGTTCAGGGCCGGAAGCAGGGCCGTGAACAGGTCGTCCAGGGTCGCGTACTTGCTCTTGAACTGGGGGTTGGTGCCGGTCTTTTCGACCGTCTTGTAAGCCTTTTGGGCCGCAATGAGCCCTTTGGCGAATGGGGCGATATCGCCCGTGATCTGGATCATTTGTCTCTCTGGGTTGCTTGTCCATCAGGTTGGGATAACCACCGGACAAAACGAGATTGACATACACCGTTGACGGATGCAATACACTGTCAGGCAATTATTTTGAGGGAATATCATGAGACCAGTCAGAATTGAGTGGCGTGAATGGCTTTATGACGATGAGCTTGACCGGGTTGCGGCCATTGACCAGGAGGTCGATCGCCTTCAGTCCATCAAGAACCCGCTTCTGTTTGAGCGGCGGCAAATCTGCCAGAAGGCGTATCAACGCGCGCGCCGGGATGCTCTGCGTGAAAATAGCTGAGATGGTCCGGATCGTCTGCGAGCGTGAGGGGATCACTCCATCCCACCTCCAGGGAACGATTGTCCACCGCCCCCTGATCCCCATACGCTGGGAGATATGGTGGGCGGCGCATGAGCTTGGCAACAGCTATCCGAAGATCGCCCGTCACTTCAATGTCCACCACACCGGGGTCATGTGGGGCGTCCATCGGCATGAAGACGCCATGTCAAGAGCGAACAAGAAACTCGCTAGTCAAAAACCATTTATTGAGCAATACACCTGATAGGTTTGTCCAACGCTCAGATGAGGATCGCACATGATTTACCAGGTGGAAGAGGCCGACGATGCGGCGCTGGATATTTCTTCAAATACTGATCTGCACACGGATGCAGCCGAAGCGGCGGATCTTGCGGAGATGGCTTTACAGCTGGCCGCTCCGGAAATGCTGGAGGTGCTGCGGTCTTCCTGCCTCTTGCTGCTAATTCGAGTGGCGCAACAGGAGAAGACCCAAGGGAATAAGTCAGACACCGCGGGCCGTGCAGTCGTGGACCGCATGGTGAGCGTGATTGCGAGGGCCGAGGGATGGTTGTAGACGACGAATATGACAGAGCGATCGAAGCGGCCCCGGCCATGCTGGCGCTGCTGCAATTCATCGCCACTACCAATGCTGATAACACCGAATGTTTCACGCTGATGGTCCGCACGGCGGTTGATGACATCCTAGAATGGATCAGTATGCCTAAAGGTCCGTTACACTAGCGGACTTGGGGAACCGAGGCTGGCCCTCCCCGGTTCCCCTGTTCGATCACCGCCGTGTCGGCGACGGTGCTACACCTGGATCATATCGGGTGAGCACCTGTTATACAACAGGAGGCGTTTTGTCCGGTCCACCCTACATGCCGTTTTATGTCGGTGATTATCTGGCCGACACTGTCCATCTTACCACGACCGAGCATGGAGCCTATCTGCTCTTGCTGATGGCCATGTGGCGGGCTGGTGGATCCCTGCCTAACGACGATCGCTATTTGTCCAGGGCTGCCCATCTGTCCAACGTCCAGTGGGACCGCATCCGTCCAACCATACTCGCCTTCTTTGACGTCCAGCCGGACCATATCACGCATGGCCGATTGTCCACCGAGTGGACCAAATATGAGGCTGCTGTTAAACAGCGGAGGGTAGCCGGGTCAAACGGCGGCAAGGCTAACGCATTGAAATATAACAAGTCAGGGGTAGCGGGCGCTGAACGATCGCTTAAGCAACCAAAACCAGAACCAATATATATATCATTAGAGGGAAACCGCTTCGCGGAAGAGAGCCTTCGGCAAGAGGCTGTCCAGCTCATGGGGGAGCCTTGGGTGCGGTCGTATCTCGATCCGTCCAAATGGGTAGAAACCGATTTGTCCATCCTCGCTAGGAACCGTCTGTCCAGCGATGCTTTGTCCAGCGCCCTCAGAGGGGTGCTACGCGGGCGCGGCGTGGTCGTCCGCTATGTGGGTAGCGCAGACCCCCCTACACCCGCCACGGGCGCTCCTGCGGGCGCGTGACGCGCTGGCGCGTTTGATAATGTCTCGGGGTATGGTCCCGTTTGTTGACTAATTAGTTATCTTTTTTTGTTGACGCCTGAGCAACGGTGGAGTAGGTTGTTTTCATCAGCAACGGGGCGACGCCCCACTAGAGGAAATGCAAACATGTCTCGTCCGGTTTATGAGATCGCCAAGGATATCCGCAAGGCCTGGGGTCCTAAGGTCAATTTTGCGGCTAAGCCGTATCTTGACGCAATGCGCGATCTGTCCTCGATCGACGATAAATATATCTATGACAGCGGGAAGTCTATCGTGCTTTATTTCCTGTCGAATGCCGCGACGTTCCGGGGCGAGGAAGCCAAGGCGCTGAAGGCTGAACTTAAGGCGCTGGTGGGGGGTCGCTGATCATGACAACGGTGGTTGTGTCGGCGCGTGTCGATCTTTCAGACTTTTTGGCGGAGGTCGATACGGATGATTTGCTGGACGAAATGGAACCGTCGGACGTTGCGGCCTGGGTGGTTAGCAACGGGCATTTGGAAACGGTTCTAAATGAGGCTGCGGCCTCTGACGTGGCGGACTGGCTGGCAGAGAATGATCCGGACGCGGCGCGGGCTGCGCTCAAGTCTGCGGGCGAGGATGTGGCGGGGGTGTTTTCCGAAGAGGATTGGCGAACGATACAGGACGAATTGCGGACTATGCAAAAAATCCGAGCGGCTCTCTCGGGGTTCCGTTCGGCTTGTCTCGATGACGTCTTGGCGCGAGTGGATGGGGTGATCGGTGGAAAGTGAGCACACTCCCGGGCCGTGGTTTCCTGTCAGTCCGGACGGGTCGAAGTGGTCGGTTGTCACCCGCAAGGGGGATGCGGGCTTCTTTGTGGCCGAAGTCATGCGCTATTGCCCGGGCGATCCGGCGGGCGAGGCTAACGCGAGATTGATCGCGGCGGCTCCGGCCATGCTGGATTTGCTCCGCAAGATTGCCAGATGCGCCGAGGCCGATCCGGTTCGGTACGTGGCTTGGGTCGATAGCCTGGTGATTGATTTCCTCGTCGAGCTGGATGCGGGAGCATGAGGCGGCTAACCCTGACGGACGCGCTGGCGCTGGTCACGGTGTGGGGCCTGGCGTTCCTGACGTGGCGGATTAATAACTAAACCATCTGAAATAATTGTTGACGCCTGAATATAGGTGTGCGACAAATGGTCATCAGCAACGGGGCGACGCCCCACGGGAGAAAGTCCAATGTATCAAGACCACGAAAACGCGGAATTCGCTTTCTTCATGCGCAAGGTCAACAATTTGATCGTTCGCTTGACTGGCCTAAGTGTTGACGATTTCGCCGACGCCTGTTGGTTTGATCTCTTCGAGGATACGGAAGGCAAGCCGACCCGAGACGATATTATTGAAACCCTGGCGGATGCGGACTGCATCTTCGCGGCCATGATGCAGGAGCAAGCGGCGTAATGGATTACCTCAAGAAGGAAAAGGCGGCGATTGATGCCGCCTATTCGCTCCTCGAATATCTCGCGGGCTATGACACGGGCGGGGCTGATAGGCTTCACGACTGCCTAAAATATGAAAAGCGGCAACGGGACGGCGTGACGCTGGCTAAGCGTCTCATTGTCGAAAATGCTGCAACGGGGGTGCAAGGGTTCCGGGATGGTCGCGAGGCGGTCGCATCCGATCTTTACGGGTTCAGTCGGGGTTGTGCTTATGCGCGAATGTTAGGCGGTGATCTGGCGAGGCGGGCGGCTCGGTATGGCTCGCGAGACGATTACGGGCGGACGTTTATTGAGGCGGTAGACAAATTTCTAGAGCGGTCGATCCTGAGCAATGCGGCCGGTGATCAAGCGCGGGAGCGTTGGCTGAACCGGACTAGCGATCTCCTGCGCGAGAAGTTGGGGGCGGCGAATGCTTAACCTGTCAGACGTGAAGCGGGCGCTGCGGGATCGGTACGCCTGGCCGGGTGGTTATCCGTTGTTTTTGGTGATGTGCGACGGCGAGGCAATGAGTATCGACGGCGCTCGAGCTAATTGGTGCCACATTGTGCGGGCGCACCTGGATAAAGACCGCCGGTCGGGCTGGCATGTGCTTTGGATAGACGTTAACTGGGAAAACCAGGAGCTGGTCTGTTGTCAGACGGGAATGCTCATCCCGTCGGCGTATGGTGATGGGGATGAGGCGTGAGCGGTGCCAAGCTGGTCGACGTGGTGGGTGCGGTTTTGATCTTGGCGGCGTTTGGGGCGTTTCTGATCCTCGTGGCGCTGGTGGTTTATTAGTCCGCAAAATAGACTAAATAATCAAAAATAAGTGTTGACGTTATAGATAGGGCATGAGATAAATCCTTATAAACAGCGGGGCGGCGCCCCAAGCGAAAGGCAAGACCATGAACATTCAAGCCCAAATCAAGTCCCTGGCAGTCGAATATCACGCTTATTGCGTGGCGTGTGATGGTTCCGATTGGTCGGGGGTGATCTGCTGGGGTGCGATGCTGATTGAAACGCAGGAAAACTGCGGCGTTCAAATGTTTGAGCCCGGCACCATTCGCGGCATGATCGCTGTGGCGAAGCGGGCGCAAGCTCTTGACGCTGCGGCCTGACACGGGCGGGGGCTTCGGCCCCCTTGCCTTCGCGGGTTTCTTCTGTAATATCAATAGCAAGGGCTGCGCCCTAGGGGTTCTGAAATGATTGTAACGTCTATCAGTTGGGTGGAAGTGGGCTTCCTGGGTGAGGGCGAATATCTCCCCGGCTCCAAGGCAACGTGGGATCACCCGGGCGACGCTCCAGAGGTGGAGCTGGTGGAAGTCTCCAGCCTGTTCGTTATGGTCGGCGGGGAACAACGGGATCTGCTGGCGGGAATTGATCGCAAGTCGGAGGCCTGGAAGGTTCTGCAAGCGAATATTGCGGCCGCGCTGGGTGACGTGGTGACGGATGATCTGGCGGCGTCTGGTAATGGCTGGGAACCTGAGCCGATACGGTGGGATGATTGAATATGAGCAATCTAGAAACACTCGCGCGGGAATACGTTGACACGCTCAACGGGGTTCCGAATGGCTTAGGGCATTTTGCGCACTTGTATTATGGCCGCGCCGATAGTCTGCTTGGGCTTATGTATCGCCAGCACGGCGAGGAGGCGGCGCAAGCGGCGATAGCTCTCGCGGTGGCTGATCGTGTTAAGGCTATTGGGTCTGATCCGATTGACGGGCGCTATCTGTCGGCGTGGTACGATACAAGCGGGGAGCTGGAATAGTGGCAAGCCCTGGATGCTCCAGGCCGTCAAGCCCTGCACAACGGCTGTGCGATCGGCAACGGTTCAAAGCCCTACTGACACGCAACGCAACATGACAATGGAACCACGGGAGATGTGGGAAGCCAGGGTATTCCTCGGCGAGCTATGGGGCCTTAACAGACCCATTACGTGGGGAGAACTAGGCCGGGCCTTAAGGCTGGGTGGTTCTGATGTAGCGCAGTCCGTAAGGGACTATGAGAGGGGAAAGACAGTCATATCCGGGCCTGTATCCGTTGCCCTCGATCTCTTCACGTCTGGCGCTCTTCCGCCTGATGGTCTCTCGGAGGTGCTAAATCATGCCAAGCCCCAAGCCTGAACCAGGCAAGCCGTCGGCAACCTATCAGGCCGCCCAACGCAAGGCTAAGGCGACGAGAGCTAAGGCATTGAAGGGAATTAGGGTTGTCGCTGCCACGCCTGAGGTGATGGCGGTACTAGAGAAAAGCAACCCGAGTTATGGCTATCGCGGGGCGCTGCTACCTGATCCGGTGACGCTCCAGCGCATAGCTGATCTTGCCAGGATCAACGCGACAAACAAGGAAATAGCCTCTGCCCTGCGGGTCTCGGAGGAAACCTTCATCCGTTTCAAGGCGCAAAATCCCGTTGTATCTGAAGTACTTGACGCCGAACGGGGCGACGGCAAGGTCAGTCTGCGGCGGGCTCAATGGCGGGCTGCGGTTGATGAGGGCTCGGTGCCCATGATGATATGGCTGGGCAAGAACGAGCTTGGCCAGAGCGACAAGGCGGAAGTCTCTCACGATGTAAACGTGACCGTCCTGCGGGCTCTCATGGAGCTAGGGGACGAATAGGATGGCCTGAGGGCAAGTCTTCGGCGGCCTCGCTACTACGTTTCCGCCCCCTGCTACGTGTCATGACTGGCAATAGAGGGGATGACGACTAGAGAGGCATGGGGCAATGTGACCTGACCTCTTGTCTGTCCGTCCATGATCTCCTGAGGTTCTGTCCTATAATCTTGACCTATACCCCCACACCACCCCTTATAGGGTTAGATTGAGGGCGAAAGCGGGTCCCATCCCTCACACTTCACACCTCACTTTACTTTTCCGCGAACATAACAAAACGCAAGTCTGCCAAATCCCCGGGTTTATACCGCCCTATGGTTTATTATCGCTGGTAATAAAGGGGTGGGGGGTGTTTTTGGAGGGTACCCCCGGCTTTTTGGGGCGGTTTGACGGATGGGACCCTATGGATAAATGTGGGTTTGAGTGGGAGTGGATGGGATGCGGGAGCCTTTGACGGACCTTGAGACGGAGCGTAAGGCGCTGATTGATCGGTTGAGGAAGGATCTGGAATACCTGGAGGCTGAGAATGCTCGGTTGTATGGGCTTAATCTGGCGTTGAGGACGGACCTTTCCAGGATTCCGCATTGGGTGAAGAGGGTGTTTCTGTGAGCCTTGCTGAGCTTTCCCCCCTTGAGGTCGAGGCGCTCAAGAAGCTGACCTCGGACTATCCCTATTTTAGTTCCCAGGCTCTGAGGGTCCGGACCAAGACCGGAGAGGTGTTGCCCTTCAGGTTAAACCGTGCCCAGCTTTTTTTGCATGAGAAGCTGGAGGAGCAGAGGAAGGAAACCGGTAAGGTCAGGGCGATTATCGTGAAGGGAAGGCAGCTAGGGGCTTCTACATATATCCAGGGGAGGTTTTATCACAGGCTATGGAAAGCCCGGAGAGCCTTGAGGGCGTTCATCCTCACTCACCAGGACGATGCTACAAACAACCTTTTTGGGATGGCCAAGCGGTTCCATCAGCTCCATGCGGTGCATGGTAAACCACCCCTCACTGCCGGTAATGCGAAGGAGTTGCGCTTTGCTCACAACGATTGTGGTTACCAGGTGGCCACTGCTGGGTCCCGGGAAGTAGGTCGTGGTAACACGATCCAGCTTTTCCATGGGTCCGAAGTGGCTTTCTGGCCCAATGCCGAAAGTCATGTGAGCGCATCCCTTCAGGCTGTAGGAGATGTGGATGGAACCGAAGTTATTCTGGAGAGTACGGCTGATGGTATCGGAAACCTCTTCCACCGAACAGCTATGGCAGCCATCCGGGGAGACAGCCAGTTCAAGCCCATATTCCTCCCTTGGTTCTGGGGAGAGGATTATGCCACCCCATGTCCGTCGTCCTTTGAGCCGTCAGAGGACTGGTATGATTATGGCAGAATCCACGGTCTGACCTGGGAGCAGCTTTATTGGGCGTGGCTGAAAAATCGCGAGATGGCGACGTCTATCTCTGAGAGCGAGGACAAGCCCTGCTGGAAGTTCAGACAGGAGTTCCCTTCAACTTTCGATGAGGCGTTCCAGTCCTCCGGCAACACGTTCATCCCTGCATCCATGGTGCTTCAGGCCAGGAGACCCGAAGAGAACATCATCGGACGGGGACCTATCATCATGGGAGTGGACCCTGCCCGATCGGGAGACAAGGTGGGGATCATTGATAGATGTGGCAGACGAATGGGTGAAAGGGTTTGTGAGCGCATGGACCCCGGTGGCTCTGTCACTCACGTGGCTTCAATGGTGGCATCCTGGATAGACCGGATCAGACCCGATCTCGTTAATATCGACGTGGGATCCAATGGCGCAGGGGTCTATGACATCCTCATGGACCGGGGATACGGATGGTGCATCAACGCCGTGAATTTCGGTTCATCTCCAGTAACCCAAGGGCCTACAGGGGATAAACTCTATGCCAACCGCCGAGCCGAAATGTACGATACCATGAGACACTGGTTTCAGAGCGAGGGCGGTGTTCAGGTTCCTGATGACGACGGTCTTCAAGGTGACCTCTGTGCTGCCCAATGGGGACCCGGCCAAACCCGTTATAACACGGGAAATGCCCTCGTTCTTGAGGAGAAGGACAGCATCAAGAAGCGCATAGGAGCCTCTCCCGACCTTGGGGATGCCGCAGCCCTGACATTTGCAGTTCCTTATTCCCAGTATGCGAGTGCCCAAAATCAGCCTACAATGTCACGACGATCATCCCGAAAGACAGGATACTGACATGGCAAAGCGTGGAAATGCCAAGGGAAAAGCCCTCCCCACTTCCTCGGAAATGGTCTTTCGCCGTGAAGGCTATCAACCCAAGATCCGCACCTCCATCTTTGCCGAGCCCTGTACCCGGACCTTAAAGGAAATCCATCACGCCAAGACCCTCTCCCAGAACGAGGGTCCGAGGTTCCCCTGGATGGTTGAGGGGAACAGACAAGCAGAGTTTGAAACCCAAGCTACGGTTGCCCGGGGAAAGCGGATGCGGGCTGACGGGGATTTTGTTGGGGGCAAGGATTATAACGAATGGTGAGCTACTGCGACCTTCTGAAGGCTAAATCCAGAAGTCGCATAACAGCGGGATCGGTCGCCCATGCCAAGCTTTCATCTGGTCAATCTGCTGGTCGTTCTCGTCCTGTTCCTCGCCGTCCTTTACCTCCTGAGAAGCCTGAACAATGACGACACCGGCATGTTATAACTGCTTCTATTATTTTCCCAGGCCAAGCGAGCAAGGGCTTTGCCGTTGCAGCCCACCTACGGTGGTCACCATGACGCCGAACATGCCGGAAAATGTCTTTGCTGTATGGCCTTCAGTTGCCTCGGATGACTGGTGCGGAGCCTACAAACAAACCCCCCCTACAGGAAACTGACATGCCTCGCGAAAAGCCTGTCTGGGACAAACCAAGACCAAAGGATCTGGGTAAGTCCAAGCCCCTGACCCCGAAACAGAAAGCCATGGCCAAGCGTGAAGCCAAGGCCAAGGGACAGGTCTATCCCTCTCTGGTGGCTAATATGAATGCAGCCAAGAAGGCGCGAGTGCAATGAGCGGCGCATGGTCCCGTAAGGAAGGCAAGAACCCCGAAGGCGGATTGAACGCCAAGGGAAGGGCTTCTTTGAAGGCTGAAGGCCATAATATTCAGGCCCCTGTGTCTTCTAAGGAAGCCAAGAGTTCCCCGAAGAAGGCTGCTCGGAGGAAGTCCTTTTGTGCGCGGATGTCGGGCATGAAAGGCGCACTCCACGATGAAAATGGAAAGCCGACCCGCAAGCTTCTGGCTTTGCGTAAATGGGATTGCCACACAAGATGAGACAGCCCAAGTCCGTTGGAATGAAGACGGTTCAACGCCGTCCCCTCCCCGTTCCAGAAGCCAAGATCCCCGACGCCATGCCGGTGCGATCGGGCCTCATTCCCATGTTCACCGACGAAAAAGATATGGAAGAGCCCGAGGACAATTTTGAAGGCCAACTGGAACTCCTTCAGTCCTTCATCATGGCCGGAGGAAATATCACCGACCTCCTTTCTGAAGGCCAGGTCCAGGAAATAGGCGTCAATGCCGTGCGCGAATGGCGTACCGATCTTGGATCGAATGAGAAGTGGCGAGAGACAGCCAACCGGGGGCTCAACCTGGCCTCCCAGGATACCGACGAGGACGATGAGAAGAACTATCCGTGGGACGGCGCTTCGGACATCCACTATCCCATTCTCACTCAGGCTTCACAACAGTGGGCCGCACGGGCCTATCCTGAATTGGTGAAGGGCGACAAGGCCGTCGGCATCAAGGTCTTCAATCCCCCGTCAAAGTCTCCGTCTCCGGGTGAAATTGCAAGCCTTGGCCCAAAGCCTACTGATCCGCAGGATGCTCAGGCCAGCCAACAGGCCATGCAAGCCGACCAGCAGCAAAGCGACATGATGGAACTTGCTGCCCGGGCAAAAAATGCCCGGGGGGAAAGAGTTGCCCATTTCATGAACTGGACCATCTTTTATAAGATGGAAGACTGGGAAGGCGAGACCGATCTGATGCTGAACCAGCTTCCCATTACCGGAAGCGGCTTCAAGAAAATCTATCGCGGAGATGAAGGCTTCTGTTCGGACTACGTGGCACCCTTGCGGCTTACGGTTCACTCCGGAACGAAGTCCATCTATCGGTGCCCGAGGATCACCCATGACTTTGACCTCTATCCTTATGAGATTGAACAGGCCCAGCGTAGTGGTCGGTATCGTGCTACTGAACTGCCTTCTATGGGTGCTGATCCTGAAACTCCTCGGCTGGTTATTGAACAGCATCGTCTGGAGGATCTTGATGGCGACGGTCTTCCGGAGCCTTATATTGTTACCGTTGACGTAGACACCCAACAGGTCCTTTCCCTCCAACCCGCCTATGGGATGGAAGACGTCATCATCAACCAGAGGGACCGCAAGATCGTCCGCATCGATCGGGACATGCCCTTTGCGGATTTCAAGTTCCTTCCAGACCCCCGTGGTGGCTTCTATGCCACTGGTTTTGCAAGGCTTTTGGAGAGCATCACCGACAGCATCGACACATCCATCAACCAACTGATGGATGCTGGTAACGCAGAGATCGCCGGTGGTGGATTTATCGGGTCAAATCTGAGACTTACGGGCTCCGGACAGGGCGGTTCCATATGGTTCAGACCGGGTGAATATCAGACGGTTTCAACTCCAGGAGCCGATGTTCGTGCTGCCATTTATGAGCGAACCGTTCCCCATCCGTCCGGGGTGACGATGCAGCTTCTCGATATGCTCCTGGGCGCTGCCAAGGACATTGCCTCCATCAAGGATGTCATTACCGGAGACGGAGCCACCACCGCCCCCGTGGGGACAACCTTGGCCTTGCAGAACCAGGCCCTCCAGGTGTTTTCCTCGATCTACAAGCGGGTTTACCGAGGCTTCCGCGACGAGTTCCGCATCCTCTATCGGACCATGAAACGCTATGCGACGGATGAGGACAAGTTCCATTACCAGGAATTGACCGGCGGGAATTTCGACGACGATTTTGCGGGGGATGGAACGGACATCCAGCCTGTTGCTGATCCCTCTGTAGTTACCAAGATGCAGAAAATCTCCCGCATTCAAACTCTTATCCAGATGGCCGAAAGCCCGGTGGGACAGGCCGCTGGCATGACACAGGCCAAGTCTGCACAGGCCCTCATCCTGGATGCTCTGGATGTGATGGATATCGATCGGCCCGAAAGGTTCATTGCCGATGTGCCACCGAACCCCATTCAAACGGGCATGGCCCAAGCGCAGATCCAGGAAAAGCAAGCCGCAAGCCAGCTTAAGATGGCTCAAGCCGTCAAGGCAAAAGCGGAAGGCACGTTGAACCACGCCAGAACCTTGAGAGAGGTCGGCCTGGCCGCCGTTGATACCCATGAGCTTCACGGAAAATCCGAGGAGCTATTAAACGGGGGCTTAATGACCCCTATGGAAGGAGCGAACAATGCCACCCAACCGCCAAGCGCGGCCATCACCTGATGAGAGGTTCAAGGACGCCGTTCCTGAACCGACAGCCTTCACTTTCGTACCGACCTACGATGAGTTTGCAGCATGGTGCCGCCACCCGGTAACGGGTTATGTGGCAACGGCCATGAACGAAATTGCCGATCGGTACCAGAAAGAATGGGCTCAACTAAGCTGGGACCAAGGAACCTGCGATCCCCTTATTCTCACCCGGTACAAGGCATTTGCCGAAGCCTACCGTTCCTTCTCACTTTCCAAGAGAGACGATTATGTCAACATCCTTCAAGCCTAAGGGCCTGACCTCTCCCCTGCCGCAAGCCCCCAGAGGCATTGTCGGCATTCCGACGCTTGGCAAGATCGGGGACGTGTCCCTGACGTCTGTTCCCCTGCTTGATGATTGTCATCCAGGGTTCAAGCCGACCGAATACAATGTGGTCATTGCCCCCGCTGAAATGGCGGCAAAGGTTGGTTCCATCCATATTGCAGACGAAACCCGTGAACGGATGAGTGATGCTCAACAGGTGGGTCGCATCATCCGCGTCTCTCCAGTTGCTTTCAACTATGACCGCTGGCCCGATGGCTCCGCACCTCCCCAGGTCGGAGACATCGTGTGGTTTGCCCGGTATGCCGGTGCGACCTTTGAAGGACAGGATGGTCGCACCTACCGCATCGTCAAGGACAAGGACATTTCCGGTATCATCGAGGAGGTGACCCATGCCCCGTCCTGATCGGTATCGTGCCCGCGAAACAGGTATGAAGGTGGGCGATGAGGCACAAGATGTTGTGTCGCCAGTACAAGAGCCGCTTGACGACGAAGAGAGTTCAAGTCAATCATCCAAAAGAGGTCCGATTGCACAAAGCGAATTGGATGTTGCCCGATCCGTCGCAAGGCGAATGGGATGGGTCCCTCTAGAGGAATGGACGCGAGAACCCTCAAGTTGGGTTGAGGCGGATGAGTTCCTCGATACCACCACCAAAAAGATCGACAACCTGAAAGACCGTCTCAAGCGGACGGGTCAGGCCGCAGATGCCGCGATCGAAGAAGCGCGTCGTCGTGCGAGAGAAGAGGCCGAAATTCAGTTGCGTCAAGCGGCTCGGACCGGAAATGAGGAACTGGCTGTTCAAGCTGCCCGACAGGTGGCTCAGAATGCAGGACCTGATCCCCGGACGGTAGCCTGGATAGGCCGCAACAGTTGGTTCAATGAAGACCCCGCCGCCCGCATGGTGGCCGCTGCGATCTGCGATCAGGAGGCAGCCAAGGGTGCCAGCATTGAGGACCAGTTGGAGCAAGCCGAGGCCGAGGTGAGGCGACGTTTTCCAGAGCATTTCTCGGTCACGGACCGGGAGGAACCGGAGATGCGTCGCTTGAGCGAGATCCGCAAACCTCCGAGCGTTCAGCCCGGGAACCGTGGGACGCCGCCGAGGTCATCGAAGTCCAATGGATGGAATGACATTCCGTCCGGTGACCGGGTGCAGTTGAGCAAGTTCGTCAAGAAGATGGCGACACACAATCTGTCTGAAGCGGACGCGCAAGCCAGACTTGCAGCGTCCTATTGGGCAAACAAGGGTGATGAACGATGAGTACGGTGCCTGAATTTAATCCCGAACGCGGCCCGGTTGACCGTGCCGATCAGGTGGCCGCAACCCGTCGTCGCCGTCGTGGCGGTAATCTCAACCGCATGGCTCAATTCAAGCTTGATATCTTTGAGCCCGACCAGCTTGATCTGGAAAACTTCGTTTACCGTTGGGTGAATGACGAAGACGGTCGTATGCGTATGGCGACCCATAGCGACGACTATGATCATGTGGGGGCCGGTGAGATCAAGGGCTTCGACAGCGGCACCACCGACAGCGAGAGCGCAGAGCGTATCCGTATGCTGACGGGCCGCGACAAGAATGGCAACCCGATCTATTCCTACCTCCTCAAGAAGCCTCGGGCCTATTTTGAGGAAGACCAGGAAAAGGCGGTCCAGTTCCGCGAGGACATGATGCGAGGCATCGTCTACAACGGGGACGTGGAAAGCCTTGAGGGCAAAGCCGCCAATTTGGCTGGCAATGCGTACGTCCCTAAAACCCAAGTCTCCATAGGCGGCGCTGCCCAGCGTCGTCGTGGTCCCCTTCCGCGCAAGAAATAGGAGCCTCAAGGTGGCGAATAACCTTAATACTCCCTACGGTCTTCAGGTCACTCGTCGCCTTGACGCCGCAAAGTGGGGCGACAGCCTCCGGACTTATTACGTCCCGCAAGCCCAAACCAATGCCATCTATGTTGGCGACCCGGTGGTGAAACTCGCCGGTACCGGTCTGAACGGCGTCAATGGCGTCGATCTGGCTTCTGCCGGTTATTCCGGAACCACGGTCGGCAATCCCATCACCGGGGTGGTCTGTGGCTTCGTGGGCGTCCTTCCCGCTGGTGCTACCAATCAGCAGCCGGGTCTTTGGGGTCTGGCCGGTTCGCCGGGTCCGCTCTATCGCCCGGCCTCCACCCCCTACGACTGGTATGTCCTGGTCAATGATGACTTTGAAAGCCAGTGGCAGATCCAGGTGGACAGCACCAACGTCATTGCTGAAACCAGCATCGGCAAGTCCACCACCCTTGTTGCGGGTGCGGGCAACCCCTATACCGGCTGGTCTGGTTGGACGCTGAGTTCGGCAAACGTCGGTGCCAACCAGGGTCAGGTGAACATCATTGGTCTGGTGCAACAGCCGAACAACGATCCCACGCTTCCCTATGCGAAGTACATTGTTCGCCTGAACAGCTCGACCGAAATTCAACCCCAGCCGGGCATCTAAGCCCTCAAGCAGCATTAGGAGGCTAAGATGGCCGCAGTTATTACACGCAGTAATCACCCCGACGCTCTTTGGCCGGGGGTTCTGGAATGGTTCGGTCTGGAATACGACGAATTTCCGGATATCTACCCGCAGATCTTTGACGAGATCGACGGTGAACTCGCCACCGAGCGTCTGATCGAGGCCACAGGCTTTGGTCTGGCCCAAACCAAGTCGGAAAGCGCCCCGATCGCTTATGACGCCGACAGCGAAGGCTATGCCACCCTGGCAACGCCGACGGTGCTGGCCCTGGGTTATCAGGTGACCCGTGAAGAGCTTGAAGACAACCTCTATACGGAAGTCTCCATGCCCCGTGCCGAGAGCCTTGCGTTCTCCATGCACACCACGATCGAACTGACCCACGCCAACGTGTTCATCAACGGGTTCTCCAGCTCGTATGTCTACGGCGACGGTCAGCCGCTCTTCTCGGCCAACCACCCTACCAAGTCGGGTCCGCAGTCCAACCTTCCGACCGTGAACGCGGACTTCTCGGAAGCTTCGCTGGAAGACATGATCAAGCGGATCTATCTGGCTCAGAACTCCCGTGGCTTGCAGATTTCGCTCCGTCCCCGGAAGCTCCAGGTTTCCGCCGCTGACATGTTCAACGCGACCCGCGTTCTGGAAAGCCAGCTTCGGACCTCGACCGCGAACAACGATATCAATGCCATCAAGCAGATGGGCCTGATCCCGGAAGGCGCGATCGTCAACCCGTACCTTGGCGTTGAAGCCACGCAAGCCTGGTTCCTTCTGACCTCGACCAAGAAGAACAAGGGTCTGGTCTCCATCTGGCGTCGTTATCCGGAACTTGAGAAGGACAACGACTTTGACACCGAAAACCTGAAGGCCAAGACCACGGCCCGTTTCGTGGCTTCAGTGGCCGACTGGAGAAGCGTGTACGGAACGCCGGGCTTCTGATCAGGCGCAAAGGGGTGAGCCATGCGGTGCGCGACCGTCAATACTTGGCGTTCAGGCAACGCATGGTTTACCTGTGACCGCTGCTCCCAGCGGTGGCGTCGGGGGGACATGCTGACAGAGTGGACGAACCTCAGGGTCTGTCCCGTCTGCATTGATCCCCGTCCGCCTCAGATGATGCCTCCGAACGTCTATCCGGAAGGCATTCCGTTCTTCGATGCGAGGCCACCTCAGGACAATCCTGACAGGCTTTCGGACGATACCTATCTGCATCCGGCAACGGGCGGAATTTTTGCTCCCAATGGTGGGCCTCCGCTGATGCCCAATGGGCAGACGCTTCCGATCGGTGCCTTGTCTCCGAAGGAATTTATCGAAGATCCGATCCCCTACGTGGAATTTCAGTTCATCGATGACAACGATGAGCCGGTCATTGCAGATGATGGGGGGCTGTTTGATGTGGGTCCGGTAAGCCCGCCCCCGCCTCTGCCGCCTATCCCGACCCTTCCCGGCCAGACAGTCCCGACTGGGGCAAATGTCATCCAGGATGATATCACCTTCAAGACCGGGGTCATTCCCGCCCCGACTGTCCCTGGAGCCGGTTAATGCCCAAGATCCGCCAGTACCCCCAGGTCTTTATTCCGGATGCGACCGACGCCTTCATAATCGACCGTTTGGGCGAGGGCACGTTCTATATCGAGTATAGCAACCTCACGATCGGTGGCGGCGGTGGAACCGTAACGTCGGTAAATGCCAGTGGTGGGACAACGGGGCTTACCTTCACGGGTGGGCCGATCACGACCAATGGCACCCTGACCCTTGGCGGAACGCTCGCCATTGCCAATGGCGGCACCGGCACCGCAACGCCTTCACTGGTGGCGGGAACCAATGTCTCCATTTCCGGAACATGGCCGAACCAGACAATCAATGCCACGGGCGGTGGCGGTGGGTCCGGAACCGTGACCTCGGTGGATGTTTCCGGGGGAACAACGGGCCTCACCTTTACGGGTGGCCCAGTCACTACCTCCGGGACCATCACCGCTGGGGGCACCCTTGCGGTTGCCAACGGGGGAACGGGCACCGCAACTCCCTCTTTGGTACCGGGCACCAATGTCACGATCACGGGTTCATGGCCAAACCAGACCATCAACGCTTCTGGCGGCGGCGGGTCGTCCATCAACGTGCAGCAAGCCGGGTCCACGGTTGTCACCGGGCTCACCACGCTGAACTTTCAGCAGGGTGCGGTTGTCACCGGAAGCGGCACGACTGCCAACATTTCGATCTACAATGCCGTTGCCACATTGGTGCCGCCTCCGGTGCGGGGATATTCCTATGTCTCCGGATCTTCCAACAGCTTCAACGTACCTTTCCCCGCCGGAACGGTCGCGGGTGATTTTGCAATCCTGAACGGTGCGGGCGGCTATGGACCCTCTGGTCCGCCATCCGGATGGACTTCCCTGAACAGTGCGGGCGCTTCCGGTATTCAGGGCGCGACCTTCAGCAAGACGCTGACCTCGGGCGATATTGCGACCGGGTATGTGACGGTGGCCTTCAACAATTCTTATAACGCCATCTGCCAGATGGTGACGTTTCAGGGTGCTGCAACCGTCCGCGACACCCAAGGCAATGCCGATGGCAGCACCACGCTTACCAGTGCGAACACGGTTCAGGTCAATGACCTCGGGGTGCATTTTGCCACGGTCCGATCCGGCAACATCACTTCGGTCACGCCCGGAACGCTTCAGCAGACCAACACTTTCGCAGACATCAAGGCGGCGATCTACACCGCCACGGTCGGCACGGCGGGCGCTCAGTCGATCGCCTACAATGTGTCGGGCGACTATTACATCTGCTCGGTGTTCGTGGACAACGTGGCCGGGGCCAACATGGTTACCGGAGAAACGACCACGATTGCCGGTGGAGCACCGTTGATCGCGGCTCAAGAGGGTTATCGCTATTACGACAGCGCCAATTCCTACGCGCCATACATTTACGACAATGGCGGCTGGCAACAGGTTGGGCCACTGCCGAGCATTCCAGCACTGGCCAATGTGCCGGTTGCCTCTACCTTCACCTATACGCTGGGGTCGCCAACGAGCAAGACGACCCAAGCGGGAGTGGGTGTGCTGTTCGACAGCGGCACTTTCGGCAACAGCGACAACATCACTGGGTACGGCGTTTCAGTACCGGGTTCCACGCCCTACACATTCACCCTGGGAATGAGTTCTCCACTCATTCAACAGGCAAATATGATTGCGGGATTGTTCCTGACCGACGGGACAAAAGTTGTAACCATAGGCAATGCTGCGCAAGGCACTGGTGGTGTAAAGATCGACTATTGGGCGAACAACACGACCTATAACGGTCAACCATTCTGGCAGACCGGACAAATGTATCCGTTTTTCCGTGTTACAAATAACGGAACAAATCTGACTTACTCATATTCGCTTAATGGGTATTCATGGCTGGCGTTTTATCAGGAGTCCATAACGGCATATCTTGGCACAATTACAGCCGTGGGCTTCTGCATTAACAACACATATACAAGCGGCCAAGCGCCGCCTTCTGGAACCCATGGACAGGCAACGATTTTCTATTGGGCGCAATCTTAAGGGAAACCAATGCCTCAGTTTCGCCAGTACCCACAAGCCACCAGCCTGATCGCTACCGATGCGTTTGTCATCGACCGCTTGGGTCAGGGCACCATGTATGCAGAATATTCCACCATCTCCAGCGGGAGCGCCCTGACAGTTAAGCAGGGCGGTACGGTTGTCGATGCTGCAACCACGACCTTGAACTTTACTGGGAGCGGGGTGACCGTCACGGACGCCAGCACCGGCAACGTGACCGTCAATATCCCAGGTGGCGGTTCATCGTCGTTTGTCGGCTTTTCAACGTTTGGCACCTTCGCTTCCCAAACGTCTTTGCCCTTCACCGGACTTCCCCCAACGGCTCCCGCAACAACCTGGACGACGAGCTTTGACACCGCCAACGGGCTGGCGTTTGGCAATCCGTTTCCCGGGGTGGCTGGTACGACGATTTATTATGTGGCACCGACAACGGGCTATTACGAAATTGGTGCCGTGGGCTATTTCACGACCCAGGTTGATAGCGCCGATGCCACCTCTCTGCCTTCCACCAATGTGTTCATTGAGGTCGGGATCGTTCTGGTGGTTGGGACTACTCCGCAAAACGGCCTTGCCGGAAATAGTTTCACGGTAAATAACAGCCTACCGCCCATAACAAATTATGGCACTAATAAAGCCGCGCCCAGTTTATATGTAGCGGGAACAACTATAGTTCACGCTAATGCGGGGCAAAAAATATGGCTTTTATGTGCGGATGCCTACCCTAGAAGCGTAGGCACTAGCTATGTTCAATATGAAAATATGTTATTTTTCGGAAAGTATCTGGGAAACTGAAAATGACCACAACCTTTTCCCTCAATGCTGGTCAGTTCATCACCCGGGCCTATCGGATCTTGGGTGTGCTGCCGTCTGGGGGAGTGCCGACCGACGATCAGTTTACCCAAGGGATCATAGCCCTGAATGCCATGCTCATGGGCTGGCAAGCCGATGGCATCAACCTCTACCGCCAGACCCAGCTGTCTCTGACGGTGGGTGCCATGCAGGGCGTCCCGGGGAACCCAGTTTCCATTACCCCGCTCATCATGGGCTTTGAAGAGGGTCGGTGGGTGGTAACGCCCGCCCCGAACCTTTTTGAGCGGCCTATGGGCATATTTACCTACGTCGATTATCAGACCCTTCCGAACAAGCTCGCCGGGACAACCTCGGGGCCGTCAGTGGTGATGTTCGACAAACAGGAAAACGCCTCCAACCTTTATCTCTGGCCTCCTCCCACCTATGGCGGGACGTTGAATTGCACGGTGGGCCGGTCGGTGAACAACGTCCTTGTCCCGACCGATCCGGTGGACGTTCCCAACGAATGGACCGAAGGGGTGATCTATAACCTCGCGGATCGCCTGATGGATGACGAAGCCGTGGCAATGGCCGACCCGGCCACGTCGCAGAACATCCAGCAGCGGGCTCAGGTTTTCTACGGCAAGCTACTCAACTTCGATCGCCCGACCTCAGTGATGATACGTCCCTGGGGTAAACGGGGCTCTGGCAAATTCTGGAGATAGACATGGCCTTCAACGCATCCCTCCTGCCCATCAATGCCTATGCGGTCACGCCGTCGAACACGACGGTCTTGAATGCCTTCTACCTTTATGTCGGGGGCACCGGAGATGTGGCGGTCCTGCCTTTCGCCCAGAATGGGAAGCCGTCTCCGACCTCGGTGATCTTCAAGGCGGTTCCGGCGGGTTCGTACATCTGGGTCCAGGTGAGCAAGGTGCTTTCCACCGGGACCACGGCGACGCAGATCGTGGCTATGGGGCCAACCTGAGAGTAGAATGTAACTGACGCTTCATTGCGCCGACTGGGGGGCTGAGCTTGACTACCGAGAGAACTCTGGGTGAACGAGTGGCCGTCATGGAAAACGACATCCAAACGCTATATGCCAAGGTGAACAAGATGGAAGAACAGCTCCAATCTCTGACCAAGGGTGCATGGGCCTTGGTTGTCGCCATTACGGGCTGGGCGCTGGTGCAGCTCTACATGGAGAACGAGCGCAGCATTCAACTGCTGCAATACAGACCCCCGATGGTCCAACCCCGCTAACTTGCGGGTACGGATCAATCGGTATACCCTCGCAACCGTTGCCCTTGGGTAATCAGAACGGAGACCGCTGTGGCAACTCTCAACGCAAACCGGCGCAACCGCTTGAAAGCCTCTACCTTTGGTATGCCTGGCGAACGCAAATACCCCATGCCCGACAAGAGCCATGCCGCCAACGCAAAAGCGCGGGCGACGCAGATGGTGAAGGCGGGCAAGTTGTCGGAAGGCTCGGCTGAGAAGATCAAGGCCAAGGCCAACCGCATCCTGGGGGCCGGTCACCATGATGGTGAAAGCCCAATGAAGGGCGATGAAAGGAAAAGCGAGATGCACAAGGAACACAAGACCGCCGCTCATCGTGAGCATATGGCGAAGAAGAAGACCGGCCACGCCGCTCATATGCGCGAAGAGCGTCATGAGCATAAGGCCAAGGCCCACCAGCCGAAGATGCATGAGCGCGGTGCGGTCATGAAGGCTGAAAAGATGGCCGAACACCGTGGCCACAAGGCGCATACCGCCATGCACGGTGGCAAGCATGAGGCCCACAAGGTCGTGCACGTTCACCACCACGTTCACCACCACGGCCACAAGGCTTAATCGCCTTCCCTTCCAGCGACCGGCCTTGAAAGGCTCCCCATGTCCTCTATGAAAACCAAGGCCGGTCGTTCTGGATCGGCCAACTGCTTCAACACTCCGGGTCCGACGCCCGGGACCAACAAGGCGATCAACTATCACAAATCGATCGCAATGGGCATTCCGGCGATGGCGACCCCCCGCACGGTCAATATCGGTCAGAAACAGACCGAGACCGGCTGGTCCTGCGCTCCGGGCATCTCCTCGAAGGCGTGTTACACGCATAATCGGAAGGGCGGGCGATGAGCGCAAAAGAAACGCCGCCCCGCGCCGAACAGCCGCCGCAACAAAACGCCCCCTCTGGCGCTTGGTATCGGGCTTGTGTGGACGCTCTCAAGGCCGAAAAGCCGCTGCCCCCGCTGCCCGAGGTGAAAAAATGACGACTTCATTTACGAATGATCAGGGGACCGGCTATGTCGGCACTGACGGCCTCGTCGGCCCCCTGAACAACGCCAACCCGAACTCCCCGACCTACTTTCCCGCCCCGCTTCCGAATGCGTTCCAGATCACCCCACGGTCGGTGACTGCCCATGCGGGTGGTGGTGCGACGAATGCGACCCAGCTTCTGCCGGGTCTTGCGATTGTTTCGGTTGCCACCGCTGCTGACAGCGTGAAGCTGCCCGACGCAAGCACGGTTCTTCCTGGGACGTTTGTTTTCGTGATCTGCTTCTCGTCCAATGCGCTAGCCGTGTTCCCCTATGGGGGTCAGACGATCAACCGATCCACGTCGGCTGTTTCGCTGCCGAGCCAAAATGTTGGCATTTTCATCTCTACCACCTCTGCCGATTGGCAGTTTGGCCCCGCCGTCCTTTAAGGAACAATCACATGACCGTCTCGGGTGGATCTTCTTTCTCAAACAATGAAGGTACCGGCTATGTCGTGGCCGATGGTTTCATTGGTCCGAATGGCGGTCCCGCGACCTTCCCGAACGGCGGTGGCGGCGGTGGTGGAAGCACGGTCAACGGCGACCCTAACGCCAATGTTCTAGGTGCCACCGGGACAACGAATGATGGCGGCGGTGTTGCGGTAGCCGGTGGAAACTCGACTTCAGGCAGCGGCGGAGCAGTTTTTGTTGTGGCCGGATATTCGACTTCCGGCACTGGCGGAGTTGCGGGTTTTAGCGCTGGAGGATCGCCCAGTGGAGACGGAGGCAACATTTTTGCTGTTCCGGGCTCTCCGTCAGGCGGCGGCAACATTGGCGTTTCGGGCGGTAATTCGCCGACCCAGAATGGCGGCGAAGTCCTGATCACGGGCGGTAATGGCGCTCAAGGCGGCGGCGTGACCGTTGCAGCGGGAAACTCTACTGGCTCGGTAGGCACTGGCGTCTTGATCAGAGGGGGTAACAGCGCTGGAGACGGCGGCGATCTCCTTTTGACGTCCGGAAACGGTGGCGGCGGTCGCGGCGGTAACATCACGTTTTCACTTGGCACCGGAACGGGCATCAACGGCTTGATCCTTATGCCCAATCTACCGACCAACAATCCAGCGATCGCCGGTGCTCTCTGGAACAATGCGGGCGTCCTTAGCGTCAGCGCGGGCTGATAGATGCAGATTTCCCTGACGACCGCCAACTACGGACGCCCCAGGGTCGATCTTCCTCAGACGCGGCTCGTCAACGCCTATATCGAGAAGTCACCGGGCGGGCCGACCGAAGCTATCAGGACGGCTCGCCCCGGCCTCACCCCCCTATATGTAAACGGTACCGGCCCGATCCTTGCGTCCTTTGAGCAACCTGGTTTGTTCAACGGCGACCTTTTCACGGTCTCGGGGAGTGAGTTTTACCGCAACAACACCCTGATCGGTTCGGTGGCTTATTCCACCAACCCGCAGATGGCCGCTGCCAATGGGCTTCTGGCGTTGGTTTCCGGTGGGGCGCTTTATATCTATGATGGCACCACGCTGACGGTTCAGGCGACCTTTGACGACTTCGTATCGCCCCTGCCCCCGTTCAGCGGCGTGTCGGTCCTCTACAACATTTTTGTCTATCCGGTGGTGGGGTCCGATACGTTCTTCTTCTCCAGCGTAGGCCAGCCGGGGACGATCAATGCCCTGAATTTCTCATCGGCTCAGACCTCGCCCGACCAGATCGTGCAGTCCTACGTCCTTGCTGAAGAGCTATATTTTTTCGGCCAGACCTCTGTGGAAATATGGGACTATACCGGAGCCCTGGCGGCTCCGTTTGCCCTCTCCCCCGGTCGAACCTATGCGCGGGGCTGTGCCTCCCAAGCCTCCGTCAAGAAGCTGGACAACTCGCTTTTCTGGGTCGGTGACAACTTCACCGTTTACCGGACCTCGCAGATCCCGATCCGGATTTCCACGTCCTTCATCGAGGACCGTCTGCAAAAAGCCGGGGACGCAATATCCCAACTGACGGCAATGGTCTTCAGCGTCGAGGGCCATGCGTTCTATATCTTCAATCTTCCCTCCCTGGGGGAAAGTTACTGCTACGACTGCCAGACGCAGGAGTGGGCACGGTGGGGCACCTATACCGGCCTCCAGTATGAACCAGACGTGTTCCTTGCCTCGGTGGCCTCCGGACAGGGTGAGATGATCTATCTGGGGTCACACCAGGATGGATCGATCTATCTTCTGGACGTGAAGAACCACACCGACGATGGCCGTTCCATGCAAGTGGTGGTTTCGGCCTCCATCTGGGTCGGCGGCGGAGTTCACAAAGTCCACAATGTTTCGTTACAGTGCGTGAGAGGGGTCGCCACGTCTTCCACGCCCAATCCGATCGTGGAAATGCGGTACTCCGACGATGGTGGACGGACCTGGACGAGCTGGACGCCGGGATCTCTGGGATTTGTTGGAACCTACAGCTACAAATCCACCTGGAGGTCCTTGGGCATCGTCAAGCAGCCCGGACGCCTGTTTGAGTTTGCCATCTCCGACGCGGTCAACGTCACGGTGGAAGGCGTTTCGGTCAACGAGGCTCGGGTCTGATGACGACATTCCTTCGCGTTCCGAACTCCACGGTGAAGATCACCACCCCTGACGGGCAAATGACTTTGCCGTGGAGGCGGTTCTTTCAGGACATCGTAACGGACGTAAACGCGGTCTATCCCCCCGTTTTCAACAATGGCGCACCGGGCACCTTGGCCGGGTCTCAGGGGCAAGTCCTTTACGATACCACCACCAGCCCTTACACCACCTATGTCTACAACAATGGTGCTTGGCATAGGACGGCTTGATGAGACGAACCTTCGACGCGGCGGAGCTCAACCGCATAGCCTCCCATCCTGATGTAAGGCCGTGGATTGGCTATACCGAAGGCGATGCGATCGACCTCTCCAACGTCGTCGAAAACCCTGCAAATTTCTGCTTCCTGACTGATCGGGGGCTTGGCGGCTATATTCTGGTAAATAAGGGCAACGGGCTCTATGAGGCCCACACTCTTGCCATGCCCGCAGATCGCGGAAAGCCCATGCTTCGCCTAATGCGCGAAGGTTTTGCGTTCATGTTCCTTGCAACCGATTGCCTGACCGTAACGACGCTCGTTCCGGACGGATCCCTTCAAGCGGCAAGTTGGGCAAAACTCGCCGGGTTCAGGTTCAGTTTCCGCCGGGAAGCCTTCTTCCGTCTGGACGGTCGGTTGGTTGGCGGTTCGTTCATGAGCCTTGCCTATGAGGATTGGGTTTCCCGCGCTCCCGGTCTGGAGGAAGAGGGCCGAGCCTTCCATGACATGATGGAAGAAAAACGCCCCCACGGTTCCCACGCCGATGACGAGATCCATGACCGCTGGGTTGGTGCAACTATCCAGGGGATTAGATGTGGCAACATACTCAAGGCTATTGCGCTCTATAACCGCTGGGCGGCAATTGCCGGGTATCAGTCGGCAATTGCCGTCTCTGCGAACCCACCGCTTGTGGATATAGGCGATGCGGTGATACAATTGGTCGATGGGCGCATGGACGCACTAAAAGTGCGAGACCTCCCTTTCTCCTGAAAATTGGGATGATCCATGCCAGCCGCAGCCGCCGCCGCCCTTCCTGCCGCCGTCAGTGCTGGCTCCTCGATTATCGGCGGCATAGCCCAAAGCGATGCAGCGGATGCCGCAAACAAGGCGGCACAGCGGGCGTCTTCTGCAAATATTGCGACCGCCGATCAGGTCTATGGTCAGACCACGAATAACTTCAACCCGTTCATTCAGGGCGGGCAGACGGCGACCAATGAGACGCTAGGTCTTCTCGGGCTTGGCGGGAACCCGCAAACGGCAAATAACGCTTTCGATCAATTCCGCAACTCCACAAATTATAATTTTCTTCTGAACCAGGGCCTTCAAGGCGTTCAGTCTGCCAACGCGCAATCGTTCAACTCCGGGGCTACCATGAAGGCCTTGAACAACTATGCCCAAGGCATGGCCGGTAACGCGCTCTCTGGGTATATGGGGCAACTGAATAACCTTAGCGGACAAGGGTTGAGCGGTGCCGGTCAGCTTGGTTCGATCGGCCAAAACTACGTTCAACAGGTCGGCGGCTTCCGCAACAATGCGGCGGGCATGGCCGGATCTGCCGCCATTGCCAATGCCAACGCGCTTACTGGAGCGATCAATGGGGTCGGCCAAGCCATTGCCCCAGGTTTGTCTTCGTTTGTCGGCGGGTTTGGAAAAGGTGGAGTTATACAGCCAAATTCAAACGCCGTTAATACGGGGGCTTACAACCAGACCGTTGCACCCTCATCATTTGACACAAGCGGCTTTGTTCCGGCGCAAAACATGAACTTCATGACCGCTCAGCTAGCTGGTTAAGGCCAATGTCCGACAGCATCACAATTCAACCGTTCGGCCTGACGACGCCCGATTATGCCGGGTCCATTCAAAAGGGTTTTGAGCAACAAGCCGCTCAAGGCGGTCTGCGGGCCTTGCAGGGCATTGACCTCAACGACCCCGATAGCATGAACAAAGCCCTTCAGGGCTCTATCCGTGCAGGAGCCATCGACCAAGCCACGGCTTTGCAGAACCTTGCCTTCACTCGTTACAAGGTTGAGGCCCTGCAAAAATTGCCGCAACAGATCGCTGCCGCTCAAGCCTACCTTATGGGTGGTGGCGAGCAGCCGCAACAGTCGCAGCAACCGCAACAGCCGAACCCGGAGGCTAATCCGAAACTGGCCGATTTTCACGCGGATGCTGTTGCCACGGCGCAAAAATTGCTTGCGACGAACGACCCCGTGGAGAAGCAGTCGATCGCTGATGACGCGGCGGCGCGGTACAAGGCCATGGGTTTGCCGGAAGATGCCATCAAGGCGGACTTGGGAGATCTGTCTGTGCCGCACCTTGAACAGGTGCATGACAAGCACCTGGCGGCTTACAATGCGTCATCTGGTCAAGCCCCCGCGCCACAACAAAATACCTATGGTGCGACAAACGCCGCCTTGAACCGATCAGAACGAGCGCGTCAGTTTATTTCCGGAGGCGGAGTAGCTCCTATCTTGATGGGAAGCGCATTGAGCGGCGTTCCGGAGCTGGCGCAAGCGTTTGAGAGGGCGGCGCAATTCGGAGCCGCACCCGCACAAGCCGCGCTGACCGAAAGCGCCACCGCCCCGATCAAAACCGCTCAAGCCGTTGCACAGGCTCAAGGTCTTCTTCCGACGGAGGTTGCCAAGGCCGGTCTCGTCAAACAGGCGGAACTTTCTGGCGAACAAGACGTCAAGGGCGGCACGGTTTATGACCAAGAGGATAAACCGATCACGCTTTCAGGACCGGACTATCGGCGGTTTGTGAGCGCCCCTCAGGCGGTCAAGGACAAGCTGGGTTGGTCTTTGACCGAACCGACCAGGGCCAAAGAAACTGCAACTGCACTTGGCCGAGCGGCTGGAGAAACGATTGAGCTTCCCACCCCCGGCGGCGGGAAGAAAGTTGTGCCCAAACTTGGCTTCCTTGAGAGCGGCGGAGGTGCCCAAGGCCCGGGCGTTGCCGAACAAAAAATCATGGAGAAGCAAGCCACAGATTATTCTGGAACGGTTAGCTCTGCGAATGCCTCTGATCGCATTAATCAAATCAGGCAAATGCAGGACCTTGGATCTCGCATCATGTCTGAAAGTGCACAAAGCTCCGGTCCTTTGACGGGCAAAACCGCTGCTATCTTGTCGCCATTTTCAGGTGCGGGAAGAAAAGTCTCGGATTATGTCAATAACGCGCAACTGCTGGATCAAGACCTTTCGCTTGGAAAAACTGGGGCGCTCAAAGGGGTTGGAGCGTCCGTGGTCCGGAACCAAGCCGAGTTTGGTCAGATTACCAACGCGGTTTCCACCCTTAACAGCCAACCAGACGTCATCAAGTCCACGGGAGCAAAGATCAAGGCGACCGCCGATCTGGAAGACGCCTTCAACAGATTTACTCAAGCCTACGACGCCGACCCGAAATCCGTGAAAACACCCGCCGCGCTCGCCACTGCCTGGCAAAACACGGAAGCTTACAAGCGCGGCATCGCCGGATCCAAGGTTTGGGAAAACGTCAATCTTGGCACCATGCCGGATGGCAAAACCCCCGCACCCGCCTTGACGGCTCCGGTTACCCATAAGGATGGCCACACTTACGTTGTCTGGGGCCAAGGTCTTCCTAAAGGCAATCAGATCGTCATACGGATCAAATGATGGCTGACGCAACGGACTTTACCCCCCAGGATCTGGATAGCGTTGCCAGGACGATTGTCACTGAAGATGCGGGCAATCCGGACGCGATCGCGCACGTCATTAACAACCGTGTTCTCTCCAGCGGGTTGACCCCTCATCAGGTCGTGTCTGCCCCCAATCAGTTTACGGGTTGGGCAAACGCGGGTTCGGTGGATCCCAAAAGCCCCGCCTATCGGAGAGCTTATGCCGCCGCTCAAGATGCCTTCACCGGCAAGTCGGAAGACCCGACCGGCGGCGCTCAGTTCTATTACAATCCCGATCTCCAAGCTGAACTCCACAAGACCAACCCTGGTCAGTACAAGGCTGTTCCAGATTTTGCGGTGGGCGACGGCTACCGGATCGGCAAGCACCTTTATTACGGCGGCACATATACGGGTGAGGCCCCCGCTACGGCTTCTGCATCTGCAACGCCAGAAGCGCCAATGCCGTCTGCCGAAGATCTTTTGGCTCACGCGCAAAATCCGGCTGCTGCAACGCCCGAAGACGGAATGCCGAGCGCCGAGGAATTGCTTGGCCAGCAAGGCGCTGGTGGAAAGCCTCCCGCCGGAACCGTTCAAATCACGCCCGAACAGGCCCTTGCCAACCTGAAAATTGGCGAGATGGCCAATCGGTCGGAACGATATGCCCCGGTTGGCCTTAGCGATGTAGTTACCAATTCGGCCATGTTTGGGTTGCAGCCGGTAGTCGCGGGCGGGACAGAGGCGCTTTTGACCGGAGGCCAAAATTTGCTCGCGGGCCTCGGTATCGGAAAGCCGACCGGCTATGGCATGGGTGAGGCTTATAATGCTGAACTGGCCTTGGAACAGGCTCGCCTTGAAAGGTTTGGGCAAGGGCATCCGTTTCAAAACATTGTTGGGTCTACGCTGGGTGCGATTGCAGGTGGACCGGCGAAATTGGGTATGTTGGCAGAGCGCGGCGCTCTGGAGCTTCCAGGTTATGCTGCTGGCTGGATCAAGGCCCCCACGACGACGCTGGGCAAACTGGGACAATCCTTTTTGGGCGGCGCTGCGGCTGGTGCGGCGCAAGGCGCGGGCGAGGCTGCATCTCGGGGAGAGAGCCCGGAAGATATCGCTGGATCTGCGGTTGCTGGTGGCGCGTTTGGTGGCGTGACGGGAGCGGTCACCAGGCCCATCGCGAATGCGGTTTCCGGTGTTGTTAATCCTTTGCTTCCCGCCGCGGAAAGCACCTTGGGGCAACGCGCCGCAACGGCAACCTCTCACGCAATAGCCGGTGCTTTGACGACGGGTCTCGGAACTGGCGGGTTGACCTTGTTCCGCACCGGGAACCCCAAACTAGCTTTGGAGGCTGGGGCAACCGGGGCGCTCGGCGGCGCGGTAGCTGGCGGTCTTGGCGGGGCCGTGCATCCGACTGAACCGCCGAACGCTACGCCGACCCCTCGCAATCGACTTCAAGCCTATGATGAATTGATCGCGCAAGGCGTCACACCGGAACAGGTTCGATCCGGCCCCGCTGGCGCGATTGCAGCGGACGTTGTTCCAGGTGCTCCGAAGATCCTGCGCGAAGCATCCAAGACCGGGGCGCTGGTGGAGCCCACGGTTCGCCAAGCCTATGAGGGACAAGACACGAATGCGCCCTCGCAGCGCGTTGCCTCTGGGTTGTCGGCGGGCCTCGGGACTGACGTAACGAAGGCCAATACGAACTTCGACGACTACCAAGAGGCTCAACAGGAAAAGGTTCGGCAAGCCTACGACGAACTCAAGGATGGTCGCGGGGTCAATACGCCCATGCTCCGCAAAGCCATGGCGGTCCTTCCCGCTTGGCGAGATGCCGTTGTGGAAGCCGCCAGAACTATTCTGGGGCAGCACCCAACTCTTGAAAACGTCGGGTGGGTTCGCAATCCTGATTATGTCGAACCGGAAGAAACTCCGGAAGAGGCTCCGTCGGAAGGGGCCGCGCCAGCCGCAAAGCCGACCAAGGCAAAGGATTGGGCAGACGAACTTGCAGCATATGTGAAGACCGATGCAAAACCCCGCATGAACGGTGCAAGCGTCCGGACGTTTGTGAACCAACAGGGCGGCATCCGGGACGCTGGCGGCGAGATCGTGGACATTCCAGGCCTCTCAAGGCCCACGGGAAAGTACGCCGTGTCGGGTGACCGCATGGTGGAAAGAGTGAACGATGCTGGCTACACGCGGCCTGACGGAAGGCCGTTTGAGGATGATAATGACCTTATTCAGCATTTGAACGACCCGTCATCGAAGGAGAACTATCCGGCAACGCGGGAAAATCAGGACGCCATGGAAAAGCGGCGTCAGGTCGATGCCGCACACGATCAGATCAACAACGAGCTGACCCAGACACTGGGCCTGACGCACCACGATTTCAGCGCTGCGGATCTGGCCGAGTTTTTGCGGACCGGCGATATCACGCACATGGAGCGTCTTCCGGAGGAACAGGTAACTGCGGAGAAGGCCGAACGGCAGAACGTCGAAAAACAAGCCGACGACTTCCTCAACCCCGACATCAAGCAGCCCAAATACATCCCGACGACCGACACGCTTCTGGAGGCGGTTAACAATTACCGTGCCTTGCAAAGGGGTGGATCTAACCCTCAAGCAGCCCTGCAAGCCTCTCGCACCATGGGCAACATCCTGTCTCACCTGGATGAGGCCATACCGGGGTTTGCGGAGGCGCGTTCGCTTTCGGCGGACAAGAAGTCAAACGCCGATTGGTTCAGTATGGGTAAGGACGCGGCCAATCCCGGTCGCTCCAGCGACGACTTCCAGCAACTTAAAAAGATGTGGGAAGATCCGGACACCGACGAGAGCGATCGCCGAGCCTTCATTGAGGGGTATGCGGGGGCTCACGGGCAAGCCCTTGAACAAGGCAAGCTGAACTTTGGCAAGATTGCGTCCAGCCCCTATCACAACGCCGTTCGCGAACTGATCTCGGGTCCGGAAGGCAACGAACAGGCCGTTCAATCGCTGAAAGCGGAGCAGTCCTTGAAGGACACGCAAAAGCAGAACGTGACCGGCCTTGTCAGGGATCAGAAAAACCAAGTCGTAAGCCTTGAGGGTTTCCCGGCCTGGATCAAACGCGGCATGGGACAGAACACCACGCCTGGCACCGCTAATGCCTTGGCCGAAGTTCTTGCGCTTCCGAAGGAGCAGATGGCTGCCGAACTGGAGGCGAGGGCCAAGGACCTCAACGCTGCCAATGCTCAGAGGACCACGCTCTCCAATATCATTCGTCCCGCGCAATCTGCGCTTGCCGGTGCGGTGGGCGGTCAAGCCGCTGGCATGAGCATTGGAAGAAAACAACAACCCTCTGCAATCCCGGTTGGTGGCAGATATCACTGGGCGTTCGATCCCAGAACCAACCAGGTTTTCGCAGCGCCCGGTCCCGCGCCGGTTGTCGGCTCAAACGTGAGATAAGAACATGGCATCCGGTCGCCTCATCCTCCCGCTTTCCGAACCGACACTGACGGCGGCTGGCGTCCCGAACTCCGGGGCGACGCTGACCGTCTACAACACCGGCACCACCACCCTCGCCTCGATCTACGCCGACGCGGCCCTGTCCACGCCGATTACCAATCCGCAAACGTCCAACGCCGCTGGCCGCTTCTATGCGCAGACCACGGAAATATGGGCCGATGTGTCGATCGCGTACGACTGCGTCCTGTCCCTGACCACCGGAGAGGTGTTCACCTACCTCAACGTCTGGCTGGTGGGTGCTCCGCAAACGGTGACCGGGTTTGCGCCGATCAACTCCCCGACGTTCACTGGCGTTCCCCAGGCCCCTACTCCCGCAGCCAATGACAGCTCGGGCAAGATTGCCACGACCCAGTTTGTCACCACGGCGATCGGCAACGCGTCCTTCCTTCCGGCTGGCATGGTGGTTCCGTTTGCAATGGCGTCTGCACCCACCGGCTGGCTGGTCTGCGACGGCTCGGCGGTCTCTCGGACCACGTTCGCACGACTGTTCAACGTGATCGGCACCACCTGGGGGGCCGGTGATGGAACCACCACGTTCAACCTTCCGGACTGCCGTGGGCAGTTTGTCCGTGGCGCTGACCTCGGGGCAAATGTGGACCCGGGTCGAGCGATCGGCACGTCCCAAGGCTTTGCCATGCAGGGTCACGCGCATAACTTCGGTGTCACCACCGTGAACAATGGGGGCGTCTATGCGGGCTTTGCCTCTGGCGGCGATAACGCTGTTTATCAGAACCCGACGAATGCGTCTGGGACACAACCCGTGACCTCGGCTCCAGTGACCTCTGGCACCTATGGCGCACCGGCGATTGCCAATGAAACCCGCCCGGTGAACGTGGCGATGGTGTGGTGTATTAAGTCTTGAGGCCCATCCCCGACATCCTGATTGCCTTCCTGCGCCGAGAGGAAGGTGTGCGGTACACCGCCTACCGCGACATAAAGGGCATTTGGACCTGTGGGGTGGGATCGACCACGGGCGTCACGCCATCTACAACGTGGAATGATACACAGGTTGATGCACATCTGCGGATGGATATGGAACTTGCACGGACGCGGCTCAACAATGTCCTCGGCCCAAAGGTCGTGGACACTCTCACAGAGTGCCAATATGCAGCGTTACTCTCGTTCGTCTTCAACTGCGGCGCAAAGGCGCAATGGCCGATCTGGAGCTGTATCAAGAGCGGTCGCTTGGCCGACGTACCAAGCCACCTCGAAAGGTATAACCATGCCGCAGGAGCTTTTGACCCTGGTCTACAAAATCGACGCAAAGCTGAATGCGCTCTTTGGAATGGTAGCGATAGCCTCTGTAAGTCTGTTCCGCCTAACTCTCACTAAGGAATTTCTCATGTCCTGGACCTCGCAGTTTTTCCATTCGCTTCTGAATGGCATCATCGGCAACCCCGCCGCCGTCAACCATAACCCCAACAGCCCGATCGCCCCGGCGCTGAACAATCTGAACCAAGCCGGTGCACAACTCGGCCAGACGCTTGGCCAACTGGGCATCAGTGCGGTCAATTCCTACCTTGCCCCGCATGTGGGTCAGGCTGGAACCGCCGCTGCGGATCTGCTTCTGGTTTCCCTGATTGAAGCAGCGCACCAGCAACTGACCCCAGAGACGCAAAACAAGGTGGCCTCCATTGGCTTGCCGAGCGCAACGTCTGCGGATCAGACGCCCGCGTCCTGATCTTCGGGCTTCGGTCCAACCTTCCAGACGATACCGACGCGCTTCCTCCCAAGGGGGACGCGCCTTTCGTCGCTTTCATGGATCAGGCCCGCCCGAGCCAAGGGGCGCAGCCTTGGGCCGATCGTTTCATGCTCCACCCCGGTTACGCGGGCGAGGTCATGGGCGGTAAGTCCCTCGGGGGTTTGCTTGATCGTCAGATATGCCAGTGATTGAAGTTTGGAGAGCGTGTCTTCTGTCATGCTCTCGGCGGCTAGCCTGGAGGTTTCCGGACCATCACGGCGATACGCGGCCCAAGCAAAAAGGTCTTCAGTTTCGTCAATCATCATCTTCTCCGTATGCTGCCCTGAGTTGGGCGCAGAGGGTGGGGGGGTAGATACCCAGTCCATTCCACCAGGATCGTTCGTTATGGCGGTGTTGAGCCTTGGGGCCATCCAAGTGGCAATCCCGGCACAAAGGGGCTGTACGCCAATCTGAGGGCTTTTCTGCCATGCCCGTCGGACGCCAACCGGGTTCGTCATAACCCGATCGGATATGTGCCGCCTGACTTGGACCCGCCTTTCCACAAGCTGTGCAGGGCAGTGTCCTGATCCAGTTGAGGTAGGCGCTATCCTTTTCTCGGGGGTTCCGTTGGCCTTCTGACCGGGAAAGAGAGGATTGCATCTTCGCTTTCCTCTCGCGGTCGCGCTTTTTCGCTGCTTTGCGATCCTCGGACTGGATCGCGGCGATCTGGCGCTTCAAGTCTAACAATTTCTGCCGTTTGTCGCTGTCCACTGGTCAACTCCTCGATCGCCTTTTCCAGCGTTTCGATATAGGCCCGAGCCCGGTCCAATCCCTTCTTGAGCCGGTCCACTTCCATTTTCAGAGCATCCAGGTCGCTCACGGCTCACCTCCAAGGGCGGCGAGGACGGCGTTTTTCAGCGCCGCAGCAGCGCCGTGCGGGATGTGCCACGCGCCGTTCAACTCCAAGTCCGACCCAATGTTGTGGATCACCTCGTCGCTGGTCATGTGCTCACGGATCGCGGCGAGGATGGCGTCGGCGGCTTCGTCCATGCACCGGCTGTCGTCTTGGTCTTCCACACAGTCGATGATGTGGATGATCTTCTCTCTAAGCGTCATGGCTCTTATCCTCCCAACTCTCGCCGCCAAACAGCAATCGGAATATTGTATTCATGCCTGATGTTTTCGCGCTCACATGCAATGTCGTA
>Ga0208379_1000129_pt1 | contig 36172 bp, 50 predicted proteins | sample CryBogCBE02Aug07_FD_184559 | JGI IMG/M metagenome (GOLD analysis project Ga0208379, IMG submission 184559) | Freshwater microbial communities from Crystal Bog, Wisconsin, USA - CBE02Aug07 (SPAdes) | ecosystem: Environmental > Aquatic > Freshwater > Lake | place: Crystal Bog, Wisconsin, USA... | reverse complement strand
TAAATGAACTGCCGCCACCTGTTGAATAGGCGGCACCATTACCTGTCCAATATACACCATTAGTAGTATATAAACTTCCAGTTTGTGTTTTTGTAGTAACTGCCACGTTGCCTGCACTGATATTACCGCTAACTGTTAGACCAGTTAATGTGCCAACTGATGTAATGTTTGTTTGTGCGGCAGTTGATAATGTACCAGCCAAGGTAGTAAACGCACCTGTATTTGGTGTACCGCTGCCAATTGGTCCTGGAGCTAACAAATAAGCGGCTACTTGCGTATTGCCATAAGTGCCTGGGATTGTTGATGCATAACTTACCCCGTTGGCCCAATATACACCATTGGTAGTAATCAAATTACCAGCGGTTACTGCTCCAGAAGTTAATACACTACCTGTTGATAGTTGATTAGTAATGCTTGCATTATTAGCTGTCAAATTGCCTGTTAAGGTCAAGTTACCAAATTGTTGATTATTAACTGGATTTATTAAGCTGACTATAAAACGACCCTGTGCGCCATTGTAACTAACAACACCAACACGAGTTACATAACCTGTTGATGGAGCAAAATTTTGTAAGACTCCAGGAGTGGTGCTACTTAGATATAAGTTATCGCCAGCGGAATATGAGACTAATAAAATATTAGCTACTGTACCTGATGAAACCACATAACCATATGAGCCAGCTGGAATAGCCTGATTAGCAACACCAGCTACTTGTGCTGATGTTAAATTATTGCCTTGTGCTAATGCAATATTAGGCCAGGATCCAAATGATCCATTAATATAAACAGGAGCGCCTTGAACAATAGTTGAACCAGTGTTATTATAAGCCTGGAACTGTGTTTCTTGACCAATGTTAACTTCATTATTGGTCACGCTATTGTAATAGGCTAAACTGTCTTGGGTGTTGTCATACCATACTACACCTTTACTATACTGAGGTGTTGTTGCAGTTTGATATGTTGTATAAGATTGGATACCAATGTTGGCTACTAAAATATTGGCCGCAATCAAATTGCCATAGAAATTGCCAGTGGCATTAACGTTGGCACTGGTTGTAATATTACCAGTTGTAAAAATTGTTGTAACTGTATTGCTAGATAGATATGCGGCAACGTTAGCGTTACCATAACTGCCACCACCTGAAATAGCATTAGTAGTAATTTGTGTAATACGTCCTGTTGCATCAACAACAATACTTGGAATTAATACATCGCTACCGTATGTGCCAGCGGCAGCTCCAGTTAAACTAGTTAATTTGCCACCATTACCTAAATGATAACTGGCTATAACATTACCTGATACATTAACGTTGCCTGCACCAATGTTACCTGTGTAAGTTGGTAGATAACCTGCTACGTTGGCATTACCATAGTTACTTGTACCAAATGTAGCATTGGCATAAATTTCAAATGCACCAAGGTTAGCATTAATTGTGTTAATGCTTACGGCTTGACTTGCCGCATTGGCGTTAGCGTATGTTAAATATCCAGTAAACGTTGGATCTGTTGGCAAATAAGCGGCTACGTTGGCATTACCATAGTTACTTGTACCAAATGTAGCATTGGCATAAATTTCAAATGCACCAAGATTAGCATTGATTGTATTGATGCTTACCGCTTGGCTTGCCGCATTGGCGTTGGCGTATGTTAGATATCCAGTAAACGTTGGATCTGTTGGCAAATAAGCGGCTACGTTGGCATTGCCATAGGTGTTAGCCGCGGCTGATTGAATCGCACCAGCCGCAGTTAAGCGACCATCTGCGCCAACAGTAAATGTTGGATAATATGTAGCATTACCAAATGATCCAGCGGTAACTCCAGATGCTAATACTACAGCAGTTTCTGATTGATTAGAATTGGTTAAATAAAATCCAACACTACTACTATTGGCCAACAACGAATTTAATTGTTGAGCATTATTTAATATTGTGGATGAACCAGATCCTATATATAAACCTGGTGTACTTCCTACTGAAACGTTGGCCATCTTATTAATCCTTGTTATCTTGCTGTGTAGCGTCTATCTTTACGTGGTTGGAATATTGAAGTCAAACGATTATGACCGCCAGACCATTTGCCTTTGTTGTTTTGGTCTTCAACTGTATCCCAGGCCAAATTAAATTTAGCTAACCAGTTGTTGGCATCATCTGCCATTTTGCGTTTTAGATAGTAATTGTGTAGAGTACCATAGACATAGCCCTCTGGAAAACTTTGTAATACTACATTAGTGTCTACTGGATTGTTATTTGAATCTGTTGTAAATAAAAATGGCCAAGTAGTAAAGTAATACATATTAATTACTGTGCCTTGTGTTAGTCCAGGCAAGAATTCATATACCTGTCCAACTTCACTAAACTTACCGCGATAGACCTGTGGAATATTAATTGGTTTCAAATATAAATTTTCAATCATTTGATCGCCAATCATATCGCGATCACCAATACGATCATAAACAATCCAAGGACCACCTGTTGCTGTACTGTTGCCAGTTGTGCTAGTTAGACCTTGATTAAAAAACAGGATTGGTCTATTCATATCAGCAGGAATAGGTACAAATCCATTTGAATCTGCTACGCCAAATGTGTTATATGGATCTGTACGTAGTGCTGGTAACTCAATGTTACGCATCATTAATTCTGTCAAGTAGATACATTGTTTAACTTCTGTATCATTGCTTGAACCTGTAAATGCCTCAACATAAGCTACTAGATCTGTTCCAGTGCTGATTGGGAAATTGTTGCTCATACCGTATGGCCCTTAAAGAATTTTTCTGAGCCCACTGGGTTTGGATATGGGACCTCAACAGGAATTGGCAATCGCCCACCTGGATAGCAGACAAAGGAATTATATTCTTTTTCTACTACTTTGTAAAACTGTGCCTTTAGTGTGCGATCACGTTTGATTGCGGCCCAAGGCATACCACCAAAATATTTGTTAGAGATTTCAAATGCGATTACTTCTGGTAATTCCATCCATTTGTAACCTAATTTACCATCTGGCATAACAGGAGCCAGAGGATCCATAAATCCTGCTTCAGCACGTTTACGATATTCCTGGCAAACTTCTATGATATGCGGAATATTCAACTGTTCACGTGTCATATACAACTTGCCGTGATCACGTCTAGTTGTAGTTTTAATATTTTTACTTAAATTAAAATCACTTCGTTCCCAATCACCTTTGAGTTGATTGTACAATTTGTCATTTTGTAGCAGGCGATCAGCAATACCGTTATCTTCTGTTACTAATCCGCCTTTGTCCCAACGGTGTGCGTCTTCATTAAACTCTGGTTCTGGACCATCTAGGATGGATTTATCTTGGTAATTGTCAAATTCGTTCATATATCTATTTATGGCCAAAGGAAAAGGGCCCTAAGGCCCTTGTCCATACTTTTAATTAAGTAAAACTTAATTAGAAAGTGTTGCCATCCCAAGCGTTCAAACGTTGTACGTATGTTGTAGAACGTAGTGAACCAGATGCACCAGTTGATGGGTTAACACCAACGTATGTACCTGATGGGCTAATGTCGTGTAGAACAGCTACACCAGCTGGGTTACGTACAATCAATGTACCTTCCAAGATGAACTGATCTAGTGATGCATCCGCATTACTAAACACTTCATTGTTAGGACCTAGATCACGCAATGAACCCCACTGAAGTACTTCGTCGTTTAAGAAGTAGATCTGATTACCAACACCAACCTGGTCCATAATCCAACTATCAAAAATTTCATATGTATAGTTGAAGTCACCTTCGTAAGTAGCGATTGTGTCACCACGCTCACTGTTTACACGGTTGATGCTACGGCTTGTAGGCATTGTATCGCTTAGATGTGTACGTAGGCTTGTTGGGCAAACGATAGTACGAATCTTAGCATTGAAACGTTGCTCAGCTGTAGTAACCAATTGCTTGTACAAGCTAGGAGCAAATTGTTGTAGGGCACCACTATAAGAATAGTAGTTAGAACCTAAACCTTCACCGTTGTTTGTACCAGCTTGACCACCAATAACTAAAACGTTAGCTGTACCGTTAGTTGTAACGTCAGTGTTTTCGTTATTGTAAACTGTGTAGAAGTTTGTCCAAGGTGCTGGGTTGAAACTGTGTGTACCAGCGAATGCGTTTAATGAACCCATACGACGACCAGTTTGTGGACCGTATGTGGTTGTTGTTTGACCACTTACGTTTGCTACTGGAGGTGTTGAACTTGGAGCTGTTACTGAAGTTTGTGATTGATACTGAACGTTAGCACCTTGTTGACCGCCAACGTTAGATACAAATGAAGATAATGTACTTACGTTACCAGAAGCTGTATACACATATTCAGTGGCACCTTGACCAACTGCTGTATAAGTTGTTGTTGATGTTGTATATGGAGCTGTCAAGTTACCAGCAAAACCAACTGCTGAACCTGATTGACCACTATACTTTGTACCAATTTGGTCTGCACGAACGATCTGTGCTTCAACGTCAAACATCAATTCAATTAATTGCTTGACTTCTTGGTAGGCCTGAGGATCTCCACCAGATTGTTCAACAGCACGTGCGGTACCAGTAGCACCAACAACTGTACTGAAAATCTGTGTGTAGTTACCTAAGTTAGCACGTGATTGTTGTTCAACTAAACCACCACTAACTGCTTGACCTTCTTGGTTAGCTTGAATCTGTGGTAAACGATAAACGTCGTTTGTCCATAGTGGTAAAGTGCTAACAACTTTACGCTTTTTAGCCATACACATATTTAGGACTGGTGTGTCATCCTTAACACGGTTGGATACATCTAAGTCTAAGTCTTTAACAACGATATCAGTTTGATAGCCTGTAGTACCATTGCCAATGACTGCGGTTGAGTTATAACCTTGAGCTGCCATAATATTTCTCCTTTAATTTTGGCTTATCTTTATCTACGTTGTGCTCTTAGCGCCGCTAATTGAGCTACTAGTAGATTGTCTGCGGCTTTTGTGTCGCCACGCTTGGCTTGTTCGCGAAGACTAGACACGTTATCCTGCTGACGGCCTGGATTAATGGAACCTGCGGTTTTGCGAGTAGTTAGTGCGGCAATGCTGTTACCAGCGGCCTTGGCCTTGGGACGATCACGATACTTTAGACCATCTCGTATCAAGGATAAGATATGCTCATCACTTGTTACTAGATCTAAGTTATCAACACCTGGAACCAATTGGTTCTTGGCAGCTGACCAACCCTTACTTACCTTTTCACGAACTTCATTGTAGATAGCCGCATTACGCAATTCCTTGTCTTGGAATTGCTTGCGGTTAGTATCAAGAATTTCGCGAACCTGATTACTACGCAATTGGTAAAACTGTTCCAAATTAGGCTTTAGACGATTGATAGTTTGACCAATTTGTTGTAGGTATCTATCATTCTGTTGCATATTAGCTTGAATCTGAGCCTGTTGTACAGGATCTTGAGTCTGTGCTAATTGTTGTCTAAAGGTATTTTGGTATTGTTGTACCTTAATAACCTCATCGTACGCTTTTTGTAACTGTGGGCGTACTGTAAATTCCATCGCTAACATTAAACCATCAGTCTCAGCTTTCTTTGATGTCAAATATTCATCAAATTCAGCCTTCTGAATTTTTAACTGTCTTGCTTCTTCACTAATTGCGGCACCTTGACCTAATATAGCGGCAGCTTTTTTAGCATCTATTTCAATTTCTTTACCATTACGCATAAATTTGAATTTAGCGTTAGGGTTGTTTTCTGCAAACTCTAAGAAATCAATAACTTCTGCTTCTGTTGAATCTGGTTCGCTTACCTCAAGTTCTTCTTGTGGGGCTAGACCTTCATCAATGCTGTCTTCACCATACTCTGCTTCTGGTTCTGCAACTTCTGGCTCAATCAAATTGGTATCGTTCTCAGGAATCTCTTCCTTTACCTCAACACCTTTGGGTGCCACAGGGGCTTCTGCTTTTGCCTCATCAGAAGAACCTGTCCCAGCTGGTATGGTAGCTTGAATTTGGTTACGCATTGCGGCCATTTTCTGAGCTATTGCATCCAATCCAACACTGGCTTCTTTGACAGGGACCGTGTCCACAGGGACATTAGGTATGTCAGCAACAATAGTATCCATTGATACTCCTTTTTAATGTTACGCTATGGGGTCTTCAGTAGTCATTTGACCTGATTGTTGACTTACCACGCGGTTCCTAAAATAAACAGCTCGTTTGAGCGATTTAATGAACCCATCTATCCCAGCAAGTTGGTTGCTAACGGCAACTCGCTGAGCATTATCTGCTTCAGTATGTGTGTTAATCTCTGTTAACACATCAACACATTCAAATTTGAATGTATGAACAAAGTACGCAAAGTCTTTGTTCTTTAATAAATTCTCTGCCTGACTACCTAATTCCTTAACACGGTCCAATTGACCTGGAGTCATCTTTTTGATGTTGTTAAGATCAATAGTCAAGCGGTTGTTAAACGCTTCTACAACGTTATTTTCAATCATTTCATTTCCTTGCCGTAAAATTATTTATGTTTAATAAGCACGTGCTTTATGTTCACCTACTAATGCTAGACCTTCTAGTTGGCGTTTAGCATCATTACCATTCATATCAGCAACAATTTCTTGAGCACGTACTTTATCTAGTTGTGCTCCAGCTAATTTCTTCTGATCATCTGGATTTGGATTATTTTTAGCGGCTTCTTGTGCGGCCTGTGCTTTTTGTTGTGTTTCTTGTGCCATCTTAGTTACTTCATCTAAGGTTACCAAGTAAGCATCAGCATCTTTAACACCTAATACATATAATGTATCTTCATATGGCTTACGCATTTTCTTAAACAGCGTAGGATCTGTTAGGCCCATTTGTACAGCCTGTGCTACTTCAGCATTTAATTGTGTCTGTGCCTGTTTAATAATTTGACTGCGTTGTAGACTGTTTTCTTCTGACTTCATTCCCAAGGCTAGATCAATATGAATTGTTTTACGATCATTAAAATCCATATTGTCAAAACTTTCACCATCTAAGAATACAGGTTTGCCTTCTGGATTGAATTCTTGTGCTAATTTTTTAACGCCATAATCATCTGCGTGTGCTACTAATGTACGCCATACCAACCAAATAGCATCTTTCAAACCTTCAGCACAGTTTTTAACTGTATTGTCTTGAATAATTTGATTTGGACTTAAGGCTAGATTTAATTTTGCTCCTGAATTACCTGGATCCATAACTTCTGGATTGAATACATCTTGTGGTGCTGTCATACCAACCATAGCCATTTGATCTTGTTGCATACGATTCAAGGTATTGTCCATAAATGTTGGATTACCTTGTGGTACAGGCATTGGATAGATGTCTTTGGCAGGATCAAACTTGCTGTCTAGAATGAATATTGCGGCTTCGCCGTCCTGCATTTCTTCAAAGTCTACACGATCTGGTTTGACACCAACACGTGGAGTTGATTGTAGCAAGCCCATTAACAATTCAGCACGATAACCTGATGTCATATACTCCTGCATTGGAGTAACTGATTCAGCAATACTCATACCATAGAAGTTTTGTGGCAATGGTTTTGGACACATATTGGCCACAGGAATAAATTCTACTTCTTTGGCACTGATAACATATTGTCCTGAATAAACTAATTCAACAAGTTCCAACTCGCCGTCGCCGTCAATGTCATAGCGATTCCAAACAGTAAGAACAGTAACCTGACGTGCTTCTGGTTCTTGCGCCGCATATCCTTGGGCGGGGAGTCCATTAATAGGCACACTATCACGAGCGTGAATGGCCAAATTATTGAGGAGGCTACCAGCCTGATAACTGCCCACGTTTGAGTATTCAGCATAAATCTTAAACTCCTCCAGATCAATATCTGGATACAATTCAGTTGCTTCTTGAATGCTCATTGGTTTGTAGAAACCACAAAATGGTTGTTCTTGGATTTCAATTACTGTAGGATCACACATCCAATAATGTTGTGCTATAGGACGGAATTTGATGTTAAGAGTATAACCTGTTAGTTTATATTCAGCATCATAGATAGTGTTGCGAGCAATTGCCTCATCTAGTGCGTCTTCACCTTCTTGTAATTGTACGTTATTTTCTTCTGCAAAATCTTCTACAGGATTAACAGCCGTATCACCTGCGGCAATCTTGCGACTGCGATCAATACGTGCCTGAATTTGTTGTTCAGCCTGTGTTTGATCTGCTGTTTGTAAAAATTGTTGTGTTTCAGCTACGACCTGTGTCATATTAACTGATTTCTTACGGCGACTGTTGCGTTTGGCAGTTAGGCCAGCTTCTTCAGCCTGTTGTTCAAAGGCTTTTAATTGGTCTAGTGTACCTGATGTTGTAACATAGCGTGTAACCTGTTCACGCATTGGCGCAATTAGCATTTCACCGTTTTTGTGTAGGCAAGCATCCATTACCCAATGCTGTAGAATAAAGTGTGGATCATTGTTTTGATTGATCAACTTGTGTACCATATTGGTAGCCTGACGTGCGGCTTCTTCATCTGCTTCATTGTCTGGTACAAATTCAAAATTAACTTCGCCATTTTGTGCCATACCTTTGACAATAACTGACGTAGCATAATCTACAGTGGGTTTTACAACAGGATGAATATAGTCAATGCCATTAACAGGCTCTGTTGACTGTGTCATTGCCAATACAAGGTAATGATAGTCACTTGTACGGTTAATATTATTTTTAGTAGCTAACAAACGTAAGTTAGCGGCACATTTTTGGTCCAATAAGGATTTCATCTTAACAAAGCGAGCCAACGAGCCTGAATTTGTATTTAGATTACTAACAACTACGTTTTTAAGATCCAACATTATAAGGTACCTTTGTTTATTTTATTATTTATGGCCTACTCATCAGCGGAGTAAACCCTCTTCCAAGCAGGACGTTCTATTAAGGCCTGTTGTTGTTTGCGTACTTTCATATTGTGTGCGGCATCGCGGAAACGTTGACTAGGACTGCGACTATCCCAAGGTTCAGCCCAGCCATTTAGGCAGCCTAACAAGGCGTAACGTGCAGAGTCAATGCAGTCATCTGGATCACTAAAGCGACCTTTGTCATCTACATAGTAGTTTTGTGCTTCACGTAGGAATTCAACACAGTTTTCGTTGATCATAAACGTGCCTATTTCCATCATTTGTCGCATAGTGTTAATACCAAATGCTTTGTGATTGGTAGTACGTCCTTGATCATCAGGTGGATTGCGTATAGGCTCTGGATAGACATTTAATTCATAACTTTCAAACAGCTGACGTATGCTTAGACTGCTCATAGTATAACGACCCACTGTACCTGCGTCTGGAGGTAGCACAATAGGAGTGCCAAATACTTCTGGACGCATTAGATGATTGATATAATTCATAGGATTGGCTTCTTCTGTGCCTTTGACCACAATTTGACGATCCAACCAAGCCGTACGTTCATTAGGTTCCCAATACATCATACTAAGAACAGTTTTATCATTGACCAGGCCTAGATCAAGAGCAATAAGACGCAATAGACCGCTAGTATTGCGAAAATCATATGTGCCAGTTTTATAGGTGGGCCAATTACGTATTTGAAATACTGCGCCTTTACCCATAACAGGAACACCATTGCGGCGAGCATCACGCTCGTGTGGAAGATAATCTCGCTCAAGTTGTAGTCTTGTTTCGTTTAATAAGAATGCTTCACCCCAAGGATCATATTCAGGCACGTCATCCCAGCTCACACGTATGTGACTGTATCCTTCTTCTTGATGCCAAAACTTTGATACTAGTCCGTTGAGTCCTTTGAGTGGGGTAAACGAACACAGTACCTGTCCTTGTGTAGTAGCAGTTCGCGTAACAATCTCACTGAAAAAGTCATCTGGCGGTTGCTCATCAAAAACGGCCAGGTTGAGTTTGAAACCCTGCATTTGTCTAACTTCCTGTGTATAGTTAGCAAATAGCAAATAACTTTTACTGCCGCTAGTGTGACGTATCTCAACGCCAATACAATTAGCGCCATCGCTTCGCATAGTTTCTGTAATAATACAAGCACGGGGTATAGCACCAGTGCCAATATGGTCTTTGATTTTAACATCATTGGTTCCTAACAATTCATTTTGTAATACTAGTGCTACCTGACTCCAACCTTCACCAGCTACCATAGCAGTGATAGGTTTGGCATAACGTTTACCTGTCCACCAGCTAGGATATAGGCCAGTTAGGTGCATAGCAGTTTCATAACAGGTTGATACTGTTTTACCAATACGGTTGGCAGCCAGGATACCACGGCGATCGCTTGTACCAGTTGCGAAAAATCGTAGTTGATGTTGGAATGGACGGAAATACTTTAATTGATTGAATTCCATATCATCGCGTACAGCGATCGCCAGGTCCTGAAACTTGTCTTGTACTGGCCTGGGTAGTTGTTGAATGGCCACAGGATCAACCTTATGTTCATCACAAACATAACGTATGGCACGACGCATTAGTACAGCAGGATCTAACATTTAGAGTCCTTTGCGGATTTGATCAAGTGAGTATGCAGCCGTGGCCAGTTCAGCTAATTCTTGTGTGGTAATGCGCCAGGTGGCAGGGTCTGCTGGATCTTCGCCTACACGTTTCTCTAGGCTTTTTTGTAAGCGTTCCATAACCAGGCGCAGGCAATGCTCTACTTGACGGGGGTATTTTTCAGGAAAAGCATCACGGTGTATAGCATTGACCTTTTGCAGGATTTTGGTATCCTGCACTAGTCGTTCCTGTTCTTGTGCTAGAGCTTTGCCAAACTCATTCATTAGACATTCCAAGGATTATCTAATGCGGCAGCACTATCACCACCCAAAACAAAGTCACGGTCAATCCAGGTTTCCCATTGTGTCTTATTGCCAACTTTCATCTTGCTCATAAAGTTTTTTAAGCGTGTGCCAATAGGAGTTAGACGTCCACGATCATCTTGAATGACCTGTTCGCCTGTGCGTGGATCAACCCATACATATTTTTCTGGAGTGTTTTGTCCAAATTTATTAATACGTGATCCAACAGCACGTAAAGCCATAGGACCAATGATTTCATAGGTAATGATGTTGTCAATGTATTTGCGGAATATTACTGAACACTTTTGTCCCTGTGCTGACCATTCTTTGTCTGGATGTGGGAATGTATCACATTGAAACTGTGCCACTGGAGTTACATTTTCACGTGGTGGAATATTCTTAGGTGGTTCAATAGGCACAATTTCATTCTTGTCCACATAGGGATTTTCTTTGCCTAACACAGCCGCTGGCGGAGCCGCACCATTTAATACATCAAGTGCAATTTGATATTTGACCTTGTTGCTACGACCTTTGAGATCTAGCACTACGCCAGTTTGATCAAATACAAACTTTTCTAATTCACGTGCCGTAGGAAAATCACTCATTAGGCCTTCTAAATCAAAGCCTAGGTCTACTGGTTTTCCTGCTTGTGGATGTGATTCCGCGAATGCGGGTTCTAGAGTTCGTGTTTCTTTTTTCATTACAGTTCCTTAAAATAAAATGTGGGCATTTTACAGACGCCCAAACTGTAACCCTAAGGTAGGTTAATCTTTGTACTTGTTCTTACGTGCGGCAAAACGCTTGATCTGACTATTTGAGTCAATGCCACCTTCGCCAGGTATTTCGTGTTCGCCTGGATTGGCTTCTAGTTCTCCAGCACGTCTAGCAAAGGCACGTTCTACCATATCTGCTAGGGGTTGACGTTCTGCTTTCTGATCCAAGAAACGGCCACGTTTGGCCTTGTGTGCACCTGTATTACCTACACGTGGACCTTGTGCGACATTAACGTTGTCACGAGCGTGTGGATTACGACCACGTGTTTCATCACGACGATCAGGACGATCTGCTGATGAATGTTGTTCTATGTATACTTTTGCCATAATTATTTTTTATGGAAACCTTTCAATGTTTCTGCTAGGTGAGCACGACGAGCAATCACGCCACCTTTCTTCTCTGCGGCTTTTAATTTCTTAGCAGGAATAGTTTCGCCCTTGGGCACGTGCAACTCTTTGTGTAGAATACCAGGATGCTTGACGGCACCTGCGATCCACATTCGTCCTTTTGATTTGTGTTCCATTGTGTGTCCTTATACCACTGGTGTAATTAATACGTTAGCGGCTGTTGCTCCTGGTATTGCCAATGCCAGGCTGACAGTTACGTTTGAATCAAATGTGGCTCCAACTGCGGCAATGTTAATGACCTTGTTTGAATTGGCCTGTACAGCAACACCAGGTTGTGGTGTGCCAGTGGTAGGTACTGTGGCTGTGCTGGTTGAGCCTGTGCTGTAGTTTACAAACACATCATTGGTAGCATCTAGGTTTTCAATTAACAAAGCTGAAATGTTAGAGCCTGGTGCTGTAACATAAACCTGTTGACTGGCTGTGGTTGCTCCAATAAACACTGAATTGCCAATTGGATAAATGTTTGTTGATGTACTTAATGCCATTATCGTGCGGCCTTTGTAATATAAATCTTGTCTGGGTTAGCCACGTGTGGAACACGGTTGTAACCAGATTCAACGGGGTGACCTTGGCTGGCTGTGGCCACTGTGTGACGATTGGCGTCTTTGGTAGCACTTGGACCAACGCTTGTCATACGGTCGTAACTACTGTCACTAGCGTTACCACGACGGTTAACTGTGTCTAGGCCGTGGTTGATACGATCTGGGTTCTTGACCAAATGTGCGTATTGGTTTACACAAATGCCATCACGTGAACTGTCACGATTAACGCCATCGCCCATCTGACCATTAAAGGCAAAGTCTGCACCATCACCTGCTTGGTCACTACGGCGATGTGGCTTAACCTGGCCCGCATTCGTCTTCATTGTGTTGCTGGCCTTACGAGCCAAAGTTGTATTGTTTTTCATATTACATCATACCCTTCATTTTGCGTACTGCGTGGTGATCATCTTCGTGTACTCGTCCATCTGTGTGTTTGATATTGCGTGGATGGCTATGACGAGTCTGCATAGCAGGATGCGTCATATCCGCACATTCTGTACAGGTGTCTGCACTAACTTGGTGTGCTTCTTTGACTGCAGGGTTCTTACCACGTACATATTCTTTGACAGGACGCTGTGCTTCACGTGCCTGTTCTGATCCTGATTTCATAACCATTGAGGTTGGGTTTAGGTTGTATTCACCTTTTAAGTGCTTGGCGGTCATTATAGTTTATGTCCTTTTTCTGAGATATCTTCAGCCGTTTGAGGTGCGTGTTCTGATTTGTGTGCCTTGGTCGTCATACCTAGGACTTCTACTGGGCGAATCATATCACCTGCCACGTGCTTGTGATAGTGTTCACTGCGTGTGCTTGAATGGTCGCTATGGTGTGGATGAGCTTTCCCAGCTTCACGCTTTTCACTGTAGGCAATAGCAACTGCCTGCTTCTGTGGTTTACCAGCAGCCATTTCACGTTTGATGTTTTCACCAAATGCTTGTTTGCTTGTACTCTTAATTAATGGCATTGTTGCTTGTCCTATATTATAAGTTTATTTATGTCAGTTAGCTAGGCCAGGATAACTGCGTATGGCTGGACCTGCTGTGGTTGGATTTAATTTGGCTATGGCACGATCACCATACTGTCCTGTATCAGTCTTACCTATGACTACCTCTTTATAGTGCTTGCCACGTGCGTCACTGTGACGACTGTGTGGTTCATAGTTGTCTATGGAATGTGGAGGTTCAGGGCTCTCCACAAAGCTCTTGCCTGACCTGGGCGTGGCTGTGCTTGTGCCACTTGGGCGTTTAAGTTCATTTAAGGGTTTGACCTGCATAGTTTAGAATCCTCTATAGCCTGTGTTAAATGATCCTGTGGTTGCGTAATTGTCTGGACCTGGCAAACTGTTTAGGCCATCTAAGTTAGTGGGTGGCACTGGACCAGGAGCAACAAAGTTAGGACCAGGACCTTGTGCTAGGCTTGAGTCTGTGGGTGGCTGTGGTGCCACTGGTGATCCTAAGCTACCTGCATTACTTTGTTTACTCTGACCAAACATCTGATTACCCTGTTGTACAAGGCCTTGTAGACTATTCCAAGCATCAATCTGAGCCTGTGAACCACCCAAGGGATGTTGTCCACTAGGTGAGGGTTGATAAGGTGTGTTAGGTGAAGGTTGACCAAAGCTGTTGCCAAACTCGCCAACCTGACTTTGATTGGGCTGTGGTGCCACACCTTGCTGTGCTATTTGGCCAGCTAGGTTAGCGCCAGGTTGGCTAGCGGTGTTGTAGTTGCTTAGGTTACTGGCCAGACCATTAAGTTTACCTTGACTCATTGTGCGTTACCTTTGCGTTCCACGGTGTTCAAGGCTAATAATGCTTGAGCAAAAGCTTCAGCCTTGGCAGCCGCTACGTCTTCTGATTCTGTTACTTCTACTGCTGTGCGATCACTAACAACCTTGCCTAGTATCATACGCTCATACTCTAAGCGTGTGCGGGCATCATTATTGACGACAGCGTCAACATAACCTTCTGCCAACATAACTTCAAATGGTTTACCACTTTCTTGTTCAATGGCTTCTACCAAGGTACGAGCGGTAATAAGAGCCGTAGAGCCCTTGGGACGACCAGCGCCTGGACGTGCACCACCTCTTGATGGTGTCTTAATCTTGTAACGACCTTGGCGTAAGGTTTCTCCAGTGGCGTTGATGATTGCGTTGGTTGTTGTCATATAATTTATTTATGGTGTCAGGCAAAGTGAAACCTTTTCCGTGAGCGGCTGGTGGCTGTGCGTTTTGGTCAAGAAAATGCCCTACCGTAACTGTCTTAGGGCAGGGCCAAAACCTTAAACACCTTGGGAGAAGTTAGGTTTTAATTGTTGCTTGAATCACGACCTGATATTCGTCCCGTAATTTACTGAGATCTAATTCTGCACCAGTTATCATCATAAGATCAGATAATTCAATCCCAAATGTCTGACATACAGTTTCAAAATATAATGATTTTAACAAATAGCGTTCGTTAGCCACGGACAATACCCTGTCCGTAAATAATTTAATATCTTTTTCATTTTTTTCCTGGTGGGCCTGTTGGAGTTTTTCTTTTAATTCTAAAACTCGTTTGTGTGTTTGGTCAATTTTGTCAATTAAATTCATTTCAGTTCCTTTAGTAATTCTAATCTACGAATAGCATCTTGTAATATTTGAATAACAAGATCTAATTGTTGGTCATTGACAGTTGTGGCTTGTGCTTGTTCAGCGAGTTGCTGTATAATTTTATTCATTTCAGTTCCTTTAAGCTAGGTTTTAATTCTGTCAGCAATATATCTATTATGATCAGATTCTAATTCTGTAATGAGTTCTTGCAATTGCCTTCGTTCTAATTTTAGAAAACTACATCGTTCGCCCATACCTTCTTGCAACCAATCAAGACTATGATCAAGACCGTCTTGTATCTCTTTTAATTTTTGTATCATATCATATGTTTTCATTTCAGTGCCTTTTTAATTTCTAACAATTGATCTAAAACGCTATCCAAATGTAAATGTTTTATGTTTAACACAGGATGCTTTAAGAATCTACCTGATTCAGTAGTTTCAAAACTCATCAAGCGTAACCATAACAGCAGTTCACTATACTGTTGAATAGGCAATACATAATGTGTGTGTAAGGGTTCATCTCGCGAGATTTGTTGATCAAATGCCATACCCAATTCAAAACTCAATGTCCAGTCTGGGTCTTTGTCTACTTGTATTTCGTTTTGAAATAATACTAAAAATTTGGTGCTCATAGTCTCTTCTCCCTTTGTGTTAAACTATATGTATATTATACATTATTGATCTTTGCGAGTCAATTGTTTATCTATCCACAATCTACGCATCTCTACCAAATCAATGGTTCTTTCAGCGTGACTGTAAAAGATCTTTATATCTGTAATCACTATGCCAAACGGTGTTGTTTGTGTACCTGGAATGGTGTTGGCTGTCATTACATACTTATAGTCAAGAAAATGCCCCGCTGTCGCTGTCTTAGAGCAGGGCCACAAGCAGATCTTCTGCGTAGATCTGTAAACCTAGGTCAAATGTCTAAGGAGATACTAGGTTTTAATCAATCTTTTTAGCATATACTCTGAATCTTTATATCTAATAACTTCCCATCCTTCTGAACCTAATCTATTAAGATCCTCTAGTAATAATTTGCGTGTTAATTGTCCATCCAACTTGTGTTGAAATGGATTTGGCTCTCTATAAAACATATATTCCCAAGTCATTCTGCGGCCTCCAACTCTTTAACCAATAATTCAAGTTGTTTGGTAGCTTTGAGTATGCGTTCTGCGTGTCGCACAAGATACTGTGTGTTTTGTGCTAGTGCCTGACGTGCTCGTTCACTAGCTAGATCTAACAGTTCTAAGTCTGAATCTAAACGATCTTGATTGGGTTTCATTCTGCGGCCTCCTTAGATTCTACCAACAACTTTGTACTGACCAACAAATAAACGTCCATCGTTGCCTCTGCGACTGATCTTAAATACTTTACCTGGACCGTGGTAGCCCATTGGTTCTAAACTGCGAGCCCAACCGTCATTGTGTGTGATCCAGGCTACCGTGAATGTTTTTACATCATCTTTGCGTTTTGCTACCAAACGATCACCTGCTAATACTGTATCTGTGTATGACATTTTGCCGCTCCTTTTTAGTTACGATAAGCATAGTATACTATATTGGGATTAATTGGTCTGTGGTTTTTTTACAACACTCTAGGGGGAATTTTACCACTACGTCCACGGCCTCTAGCACCATACATTAGGCGTGTTCTTAGGTTGTAGCTGATTTTATCCTTGGGTGGCCTAAGTAGATCCGTGACTCTAAATCTACGTCCATCTGGTAGTTGTATGTATTCTGGTTCAGGTGCTGGGGGTGTTTTGGCAGGCATACCCATATTTAGGCATATGATTACTCCTGCGTAAAGTTATCGTCAAAGGCCTTGTTAGGCGGCGGTTTGGCGGCTCCATACGTGCTTGGAGGGCGATTTGGTATGTTCTGTCCACGATAGCGATTAACAACTTCACGTATCCGCATAATGGTTTGCCAGGCTGTGTTCTTATTGCCACTGGCACGGATCTTAGGTCTGCCCACAAAGTCTTTGTCTTTGGCTATGCTACGTGCTAGGTCTTTACTGGCACGATCAAATACTGCTGTGTCTGCTGTGTAAAATACGCCAGGTGCGTCTTCGTAGACTGCTGTCACGGCAGCCAACATATCTAGCCAGTCTTGATTGGTCAGTGTGTGTAGCCAATGATCCCAAATTCTAGCATCATCTGTTTCTATGCCACCATCATAGCGACATATTTCATTTAGAATTTTAACTGTGGTTTGTACTAGTTCACCGCCTCTTATAATGTCTGGAGTCATCTCATCGCCTTTGCTTTCTAAGTACAGCTATGATTTCACGCAGGTATTCGCGTGTGGCCGTTGTGGGTGTCGCTGTCTGACCTAAACGTTTGATTTGTTCAAATGTGTCCAGACCTAGCCATTCGTTGTAGGCCTGTTCACGCATCTCATCCAATAATTTCTGCACCAGTTGTTTGGTCATTACATTTCCTTAATAAGTTTATTTATTATAACATTAATTGACTACGCATAACAACTCCTACTTGGTTCCAATGTTTGATCAGGTGATCCAATAACCAAATTTTTTGTTTATGTGTTAGCATTTGAGTTTCGCGATAGAAGTCACATATACCCATACATATACCAACAACCTTACCAGGTACCTGATGTTCTTTGCCAATACCTCTAAGAAATATTTCAGCTACACGAGCCCATTCATCATCTGTATAACTATTAACTACTTGACCTAATTGGTTAGGCGTAAGATGTGCTTTGTCATAAGACAAAGATTCTATTACATCTACAGTTCTCATTTCATTTCCTTATTAATAAGAGGTCTTTACAAGACCTATCACTATAATAAACAACCTCTACTTCGTAGAAGTTGTGATTTATTATGTGATTGTTAACAAAACAAATTTTAATTACTCTTGGGCTTGAGAGCGTAGGACAGCAAAATAGATCACAATCTATTTGAGTCTTACAAGTTCTCAAGCTCAAAAGCCTTCTTGGGCCCCTTCACTTCAGAGATACACAGATTATTGCTTGAGAGACCTTTGCCTATAGTATACTCTCAACCCACACTTTGTTAGAAGTATGGGCAATCCACAGCACACTCGTTGTTCACAGTCCGCGTATCTAAACTGTGCGAGCGGAGCCCTTTCGCTTCACTATTATGACTCCGTTTTAATTGTTCGTTGCGTAATGCCTTAATGTATTGCCTTTGTTCAGCTTTGAGTTGTTCTCTGTTGTTTATTGTTAATATTATACGTTCAAACTTGGCTAGGGTCCGTGGTCTTATAAACTGTCGTTTGCCATAGGTATATCCCCATTGAGCACCCCAAGTGGCTTGCTCGCTCAAGGTCATTAATGACCAAAATTCATCACGAATATTAATCAGCAAAATTAGGTCATCAATACAAGGATGTGTATCCAAATCTGTAGATGTGATGCCTCGTTCTTTAAGCCAGTCTACTAGACGCCAATGTTGTTTGCGTTGTTGATATGTTAAGTATTCGTTTGTCATAATCTCGTTGTAATGTTTTAGGATGATTTGGATTTACCGCACACGCCAAATCAGCGTTCCTGGCCCTTACAACGCTCACGTTGCGTGAGTGAATTCTTTGCTGTGCTTAAGTATTTAGTATACTACAAAAATAAGCCTAGGAAAAGGCTTCTTTTTGATTGATTTGTCCATTTGTGTGTCGTTGATAGTAGGCCCATTCACGATCTGAACAAAGGCCATACATTACTATCTTATCTTGTATGCGACTACAGGCCACGCGAACATTGGCATCTGTGAGGCCTTTTACTGTTGTTTTGAATGGATCTTGGACGACTTTCATACAATTATTTAACCTTGTGGAGGCAGTTTTTTGTGCGATCTTAAATAACATAGTAACGCATAAGAAGGGCCTTGTCAAGTGAAGCGTAGCGGGTTTTCGTCCTTTCCCCCTACTATACAGCAAACTTGAGTGCGTTACCCTACTAATGGACGTCCATTTTTATCTGCCAGTACAGGACGGTTCATAGCACCTTCACGCATAGCAATGGCCTGTTGTGCCAAAACTTTGTATTCTTCAGTAAGTTCGCCATCTCTAATAAAACCACGCAGGCACATATTCACAAGGCTAAAAATGTCTTGCTCTGTTTGACCTTCTGCTTCTAAGGCCAAGACTACATCTTCTAAAACGTGTATTAAACTTTTGTGTTGTGTCATTTCATTTCTTTCAAAAAGGAGCCTGAATGTCAATGACGGCATCCAGGCTCAATGCGGGACCTAAAAGGAAATAGGGTAATGGCGGTAACCCAGGAAATATTATGCCCCACACAATTATTTATTTCGTGGGCCCTTGGGACCTGTTTTTAGTCGTTCATATGGAGGTGCTGGCAACCAAGCATATCCGTGTCTGAATTGATGTCGCTTGCTGGCGGCCTTTTGTAGATTTATGCCATAGCGTTCAGCAATGGCTTCACTGGTGGCTGTACGATGCCATTGTATGTCCTCCTCTGTGTATTTGTAAACACGATTTTGTTTGCGATTGTAACTGCCACGCTTGGATCCCAGTGCTGGTCCGCCGTGTATGCCATCACGTTTCATATCTGTTAACTTGTCACGCTGTGTGCCTTCTGTGAGGTGAGCAGGATTTACACACAGTTTATTATGGCACGTGTGATTTACATTACGCTTGGTAGGAGCACGACCATTGTGTACCATAAATGCCAGGCGGTGTGCTGTCATCATACCTGAACGGTGTCCGCTAGGACTGGTCTTGCCTTCTGCGTAGACAAATCCAATAAAACCGTAGCCAATGTTATTGGTTACTCCAATCCATTCCGTACAACCCGTTGCTGTAGGTTGTTGCTTGCTCCAAAACAGATCCAAGTTAACCCAACGATCTACTACCCAATCTAATCTTTTTTTACCTTTAGTCCAACCCATTGCAGTTCCTTTGTGTATAATATTATTTAGTATAAATATTGTAAGGTATAAATAAAATTATAGCAAGGAAATGTAATGAACAAATACGCAATCTCTTACTCAGACCCTTGGCAATGGTCGCCAGCACAACACACAGATGTTGAAGGCATATTGGATTTGGTTGCCGCAAACTATCAATTAGAAATAGATGGCATACTCAAACCTAATCGTCCACGTATGGCCTATCACATACATAGAGAATTATTAAAACAAACATTTGAACCTAACCAGGTATTGATCACAGTGGCCAAAGATAAAACTACTGGCAAGGTCATTGCCTGGGCCTGGCTTGAACGTGGCAAGTATACTGTGTATGCTGTAGAAGAACTGGCCACAGCAGAATTCGCACACGTAGACTTGACATTGAGTCTAAGACAACGTATAACACTAGTAGCACAGACGTTAGAACAATGGATCTTTTGGTGTAAATGCTGGAACATTCCAGTATTGACCAGCAGTAGCATTAGAGCAGATCAAACTGCTTTTATGCGATTACACGAACAATTTGGATTCGTAGTTAGAGGTAGCATAGCTTACAAGAAAATAGGAGAATGAAATGATTGAAGCCGCAAACAAGAATTATATTATTGAAGCCCTAGGGCAAACAAAAGAAACAGCAGGTGGTATTATTATCCAACGCAGTGATGAAAATGAATTAGCTAAAATTGTCAGCATTGGACCTGATGTTATAAGCAATCCTATTGCTGTTGGTACCAACGTTTTGGTTAACTGGAATAATGTTATCAAAGTCAAAGTCAACGGCAAAGAATATTTTGTTATTCACGCTGATCATATTTTAGGTGTAGTCAAGGATGACTAAAATTATTACAACCAAGGGTCGTGAAATTGAATTAGATTTATCAGATCCTGCGGTGGCAGATTGGTTTGCTAGGCCACAAGAAACAATGACTGATATTATTGTTAATCAAATTAATACAGAAGGTTTATACAATGCTGTGTTGGCTGACAAAAACAATTTGGTCATTGTAGACATTGGTGCTAATATTGGTCTGTTTAGTTTGTATGCACAAGATAGTGCTAGTAGAATTATTGCTGTTGAACCAACACCTGCTACTTTACGCATTCTTAAACGGTTAGTGGGAACTCGCATAGAAATAGTTGAAGCCGCACTGGCATTCAAAGATGGCACAGTAGATTTTTATGTACACAATAATCCAACTATTAACAGTTTGACTGTTAACCAGTCTGGTGAATGTATTACTGTACCTGCCAAAACAATTAAAACTATTTTGGATGAACTAAATGTAGACCACGTAGATTTCGTCAAATGTGATATTGAAGGCAGCGAAATGTTAGCATTAGATATATTGCGTTTACGTGAAGTAGCAGATCGTGTTGACAGTTGGTTTATTGAAGTACATCAAACTAGTCGTGCAGATGAACCTTGGCCTGGTAACTTAGAAAAAAATAGACAAATTTTAATGCAACGTTTACGTGGAGTAGGTTACCAGGTACAGGCTATTATACACGATCAAATATTTGCTTACAAATGAATAATATAAAAGAAGTAGCCGCTAGACAAAAGGCGGCCTACATAGAAGAAAAGAAAAACAAACAAATGGTTGCTTGGTTAAATGAAGGTATAAAAGGACGAACTATGGACTTATACGATGTTAGAATAACAACAGATCCAGACTATCCAGACAGAGTGGAAATTGAAATGTTGGAAAATGGAGTTGGAGTAGAAGGTGGCCAGTTTGAACTTGCTGGCCTAATACTAGCAATTAAGAAGTTTTATAATGAGAATTACTGACAATATTTTTAATATCTAGGCACAGTAATTCTAAACGCAATAGACGCTCATCCACGGCGTCTATTTTCTTTTCTAAATCGCGATAACGTTGATCACAATCACGTATGTGATCTTCAAATTTGTAAAGTTCTAATACTTTACTCACTGCGACGTCCTCTATCAGTATGGCGACCTTCTATTTCTAATGTGGCTTCAATCTTCCAACAGAAAGTAGCAATCTTTTGAATATGATCAGCGGCCATATTACAAACATCAGGATAGTTGGCTTCAATGCCTGCTTGGTCCATTTCGTGATATAGATCAATCATTTTATATAGATTGTCTAAAGTATCCATTAATAGGCTATTAGCATCCATTTCTGTCATTGTATCTTCAATGGCACTCAAAGTCAAAATCATATCAATGGTTTCTGGCACACGACCAACACCACAGGCCTGTATTTCTTCGCCTAAGACATCTACATTGTTTTCTAAGTATTGATAGATATGTTTTAACAACTTATGATCGCTCATAAAATTGCGTCCACGTATGTTCATATGGCTGGCGTGAGCACGTTGGTATGCTACAAAGTTACTGGCATAAACTCGTTCTAGTGTATCGTGTAAGGTTTTTAATGTCATTGTTTAATCATTCCATATTGATGTGCTATTGCCTTCATACGTTCAATAAAATTAGTTGAAGTAGGAGGAGCACTTGGACTTTGGCCTCCAGCGATTTGATTTAATCTTTGAGGACCGCCATATAAATTTATCGTTGCCTGATCACCAGATGCTAAAACATTAGCCGCTTCTTGTGGTTGCAGTTGATATTGGCTACCCATATTGTGCTGTACATTACGGAATGCTTGTTGTGCTATGCCACCTTGGCCTTCAGCAAGACGTTTGCCTAATTCAGCGGCCTGTGCGTATTGACTGGCATCATATGCGTTCATTGCCAAGCCTGCTGGGCCTAAAACTTTGCCTGCTGTTCGTAACACTGGAGCAACAACTTTGCCTGCCTGTGCCATACGACTTGGAACCATACCTGATAGTTCTTTAACTTCTGGCATAGCTTTAATAGCATCACTGGATGAATCAATAAATTCTTTAAGACCTTGTGCACCACGCTTATTAATAAGATCATTCATACGTAATGCTTCTGCTTTAGGTAATGAATCAATAAGTTTGTTAAACGCAGTTTCAACACCTGGTGTTTCAGCAATTTTACTTGCTAGACCTTGTGCGGTATTCATAGCTGTTTTGGCAGCATTGTACGTATTGTATAAACCTTTAGCGGCATCAGTGGTTGCGTAAGGGGGAGGTAATCCCATATGCATAGCACCAACGTCAACAATACCTTGTATAGGATTACGCACATAACCACCAACAGTACCTTTGGCCGCTTCAGCTAAAGGACTAACTGTTTGTTTAATTCCTTGCCAATTGTATCCAGCTGGACCTGAAACATAACCTTGTGGTGCAGGACCTTCTGGTTTGAACTGTTGTGTTTGTGTGGCTTCCGCCTGCGTTTTAGTTTCACCTAAAAACGCATCTGGATCAAAATCGCTGGCAGGCTTTTCAGCTTTGACAGCAGTTTGAGGTGTGGCAGGTGCACCACTTAGGAATGCATCTGGATCAAAATCATTCATTGATCACTAGTCCTAGTCTGTCTAAGATATCACGACTGCGTGGATCTTGTGGATGTCCCATAGCCCATTCATAGGCTTTCTTTTTCTCTTCTGGCTTTTGATCACCTAGCATATACTTGGTGTCAGGTTGTTGACCAATCTTCAAGCGAGCACGATTGATACCACGTTTGAGTGTATCTTCAAGAATCTTAGCATTACGCTTAAATTCTTCTTCGCTAATGCCTGGATCTTTTAGTGCGGCTTGTGCTTCAGTTGCGGCATTACCTTCGCGATCACTGATAGCACCGCCTCCACGTAGGCTGTTAAATGCTGACAAGAATGTTTCGCCAGTAAGTTGTTTGTATTTGCTCTGCCAATCACGTGCGGCTGTTCCTGGTATTTGTAAATAACCTGTAATGCCTTTTAAGCCAACGTTGGTTTCAAAACCTGGATTTGGTTTTGAATAATCAACTTTGCCTGTCTTAGGATCAGTGTAATATAATACATCATCAATTGTGCGTAATGTTTTATCAACCTGCGCTTGATAATCAGGAAACTTGGTTTTAAGTTCACCAACTTCAGCGGCAACCTTGCCCATTTCTTCATCATACAATTTCTTACGTGCCGCAAATGCCGCAGGCGATTCATTGGCATAAGGAACAGGAGGTGGTTTGGTACCTGGCATTCCAGGTGTAGGACTTGGACCACGTCCTGGTTGTGTTTGGCCTGTTGTAACAGGCGCAGGAGCTGCCTGTGGTACCTGGCCTGGAACAGCTGGACCTGCCGCAGGAGCTGGCTGTGGTGCCGCTTGTGGAACTGCTGGACCACCTTGTGTAGGAGCTGTAGGTGCGGCTGGAGCTGGTTGTGCGCCAGTGATAGGAGCCTGATTAGGAGCCGCTGTCATTGGAGCCTGACTGTTAATTACCTGTGGTAATGTATAGTTTGTGCCATTTTCAGCATTAAACTTAGCCAAGAAATTGGCCTGATTAATAGCTGGTTCGTTAAGCAATCTATTACGTAAGGTCTGTAATTGTATAATATTTTTCGTCGCTACGTCTGAACCAATACCGTAAGCACGTAAGTTGGCGCTAGAACCACTGTATACTTTACCTTGGTTGTCAACTAAGCGTGGACCAAATGGGGTTGTTTGTTCGTAATAAATTTCGCCTGTGGTAACGTCTTGCATTTTACCTGTGTGCTGAGTAACACCTTTCATATTCATAGTGTTAATCAAATCTTTGCCAGACAATTCGCCTTCAGCTGTATAACCTTTAACAGGTGCGCCTTGGCCATTGAACTTGACCCAAGCAGGTGTGCCATTAATCATTGTTTGTGCCCATTGATCACCAGCACCTAATTTTTGTTGTTCGTTTTTGGCCAGGTCGTGTAGGCCAAGACGCTGGAACAGATAGGCTTTTAGATAACTGCCTTCTTCTGAATCATCTTTAAGAGCACGTTGTAGACCAACGCCGCCATCAGCAACAATGTTTTGTGCTCGTACTTCAGCATCTTTTTCCATTTTATTTTGTTGTAAAACAGTAGCGTGTTGATCCGCATAGGCCTTTTTAGTAGCAGGATCAATTAAATGATCGCCAGCATAAGTGCCCATACCTAAAGCATTTACATCTTTACTGTTTAACACCATATGGTGAATAATTTGTTCCTCTGGATTCATACCCACGTCAGTGCGTGTGCCTGTGTCAGCCATAGCTAACATTGGACCAAATTTCTTTTTAGTTTCTTCGCCTGCTGGAATGACTTTGGCTAGATACTTTTTAGTTTCATCTGGAATATAATCTTTCCAAGTACCACCTTGAGCATCTGCCTGACGCATAGCCTTTTCAATAGTACCAGGGCCTGCGTTATAAGCGGCAGCGGCCTTTTCTGGATCTTGTCCAAATTTGTTATACATACCTTCAAAGTAACGTTGACCAAACAACATATTACCTTGTGGTGTTGCTAGTTCTTGTGGCGTAGCAGGAGCAATACCATAACCTGGATTGGCACCTGTTGAAGGCATAATTTGTGCGATGCCTTGTGCGCCTTTTGGACTTGTTAAAATTTGTCCATTAGGACCAAATTGTTGTCCACCTGATTCAGCCTGTATCATACGACCAAATACACCTTGTGGTGCCTGTGGTGGTTGATAAGGTTGTGGTGCTACAGGAGCAGGCACGGCAGCCTGTGTAGCATTTTGTAATGGTTGTGTTCCTTGCACAGGAACAGCAGGTGCTGGCGGTTGATAGTTAACATTAGGACCAGCACTATTAGCCAAGTTAATAAACTGTGGCGCTTGCACTTGTGGTTGTGGCGCTGTGCCAGGAACCGCACTATCCTTTTGAATAGTTTGTTTATGTGTAACATCAGCACTACCATCTGAATTGTAACTGATAGTTGTTGATTGTGGTGTTACATTAGCCTGTGGATTTGTATTGTTGTCATTGGCAAGACGTTGACCAAAGTAATTGCTTAAAAAGTCACTGGCATTACTTGGGTTGTTGCCCATTTGGTTGCCTATGTATGAAGTTAAAATTCCCATCGTAGGTCCTTAAATTTGTATGCCAGCGTTTGTAGTATTACCTGCCTGACCTGTTTGTGTAGTTTGACCAATAGTACCAGCAAAACTTGGATTGACCTGTCCATAAATGCCACCATATAAATTGCCCAGGTTTTGTAAGTATTGCATTGGCAATTGACTTGCAGTAATGCCAGCCTGTGCTCCTTGTAGGCCAAGTTGTCCACCTGACACGCCAGCGCCAGTAAGTGCTTGTCCTGCTGTTAATTGTTGGTTTGTAATGTTGTTTAATACATTGGCAACAGCTTGTTGTTGGTTTAATTGGTTTTGACCAGCTAGTTGTTGTCCAGCTAAGGCCTGACGTGCTGATCCCATTTGTCCAGCTCCACCAAACTGTGCGCCTTGTGCGGCTAAGTTTTGTGCGTATTGTTGTTGTGCGGGGATCAAGGCCGCATTAATTTCTGCTTGTTGATAAGCAGGATTGCTGATATTGCTTAGGGCATTGATACCAGTAGCATAAGCACCAGCACCACCTTGTCCTAGGTTTTGACTAATAGCATTACCTGTTTGAGCATAATTGGTTGCGGCGTTGTTAACACCACCAGCACTTTGGTTATACAGGTCTGTAGCACTACCTAATAAATTGCTTAGACCCTGCATAGCCTGTGTACCAACAGCGGCCTGATTGCCTAAATATTGACTTTGTGTTCCGCTGATTGTTGGGCTAGTAGAAGTTGATCCACTGCTACTTGTTTTACCCTGATTATAACTCATAATTCTTATCCTTGTCTATTATGTATTTAACTCGTTTACCAACCGCCACTGAAGTCAATGCCGCTTGAATCAAATGATGTTGGATCATATTGGAATTGTGTTGGATCAAACTGAAATTGCGTTGGATCATATTGGAATTGTGTTGGATCAAACTGCGTTGGTTCATATTGTCCTGTCCAAACAGGATTGTTTTCTTCATTCAGTTGATAACCAGGCATTAAATTACCATTGTCATCATATGCTACTGGATTAGTTGGTACTTCAGGTGTAGTAGGTGCAATTGGAGCAGTTGGTTCATTTTGTCCTGTCCATACAGGATTATTGTTTTCATCTAGTTGATAACCAGGCATTAGGTTACCTTCTTCATCATATGCTACGCCACCCATACCTGGACCAGTAGGAGTTTGTTCTCCAGGAGTTTGTCCAGCAGGAGTCTGTCCTTGTCCGCCAAACAGTCCTTTGCCCACAGCTGACCCAGCACTACCGCCAATTTTGTTAGCAAATGCTCCACCGCCTGGAATACTTGTACCACCTGTTGTTGGATGTGCCACAGGTTGTGCGGGCGTTGTTCCATATTGAGGAACAGGTAATCCATATTGTTTTGCTAAATTCTGTTGTAAAGTTTGTTGTTGTGCCATTCCATAATTTGGCGCCCACTGTGGATGTTGTTGATAGATAGCTTGTTGTTGTGGTGTATAAGGCGAAGGCTGTGCAACTGGCTGTGCAACTGGCTGAGGTGTAGGAGCAAATAATGTATTGGCTAATAAGTGATTGCCTAGGTTGGCCATTGTGGATGATTGCTGACCTCCAGTATTTGTTGGACGCGAATAATTAGTACCACCATAACTTGGTTGATTATATGTATTTGCGTTGTTATGAGTACCTGAAAAAGTATTACCAAACAAAAAGGTCATTAGATCATTACCACCGCCTTGTGCTGTGTTAGTGCCGCCTGAACTGCCGCCTAATTTACCTTGACTCATATTATACCTTTGGTGCCACAGGTGCTAATGTCTGTGGATTAATTGTTTGTATTTGACTTGGTGTAGGCAAATTACCAAGATTGCTAGGTAATGGTTGTGCCTGTGCTACAGGTTGTCCCATAGCATAGCCTGGATTAATGCCAGGACTAGCCAACGGTGTTGAAGTTAAATTGCTTGGAGCAATGGTCGCTGCCTGAGCAGGGGCAACACTTGATGAACCACCACTGCTGGCTTTGTTGCCTAGCATATTGCTTAATAAAGCACCTACGCCTGCGCCAGCGGCCAACATACCTAACGTGCCTAATAAGCCACTACTGCTACCACCGCCACCAGTTTGATCACCACCGCCAAACAAACTACCTAGCAGTCCATTATTGGATCCACCTTGTTGTCCACCTTGTTGTTGAGCAATAGATCTTGTTGCAGCCGCAGTTGATGCAGGAGTTGATGGAATTGGATTACCATACTGATCATAACCACCACTTTGATTTTGATTTACTACATTACCATTACTATCTACAGTAACTAAATTACCATTGGCATCTGTAGTAGTTGTTGTATCTGTAGGCAGTGGTTGATATGGACCTGCATTACCAATAACGTTGCCATTACTATCAATTAACTGACCACTGTTATCATAATTTACTGGTTGTCCAGTACTGTCAACCATATTACCATTAATATCACTGTAACCAGTTGGACTACCTGGATCTGGGTAAATGCCAGTATCAGTACTAGGTGTATAGGTTGGGGTTGGAGTTGCAGAAGTATCTGTTGGAGTTGTAGAGGTGTCCGTTGGCGCTACAGGAGTAGTGCTTGTATCTCCCCACCAAGTTGTTGGATCATACCAGGTAAAATCGTCCATTATCGTTTCTCTTTCATATCTATATTTAACCCTTTATAGCCAAGTGGGTTTAGTTGGCCAGTCAATTGTATTTGGCCAACCTGTTTGTTGCGGAATATTAAGTAATGCTTGTCTATAAGCTGCCAATTCTGCTTGTTGATCAGCAGTCAAGGCAGCATAACGTACAGGATTTACAGTATCAACATTGTCTCGCAATAATTGATTACGTGTGTTGCGTATGGCCGTTGTTATATCTACGCGATTATTAGCAATAGGAAATGGAGAAGTATTAGTACTGTTAGTAAAATCCATAAAGTTATCTCTTATAATTGGTAGATGTCATACCATAACTACTAACTGTGATGTTTGGTTGTGATGGTTGATGATTACTGGTCATACTAAGATAAGCACCATAGGCCCAATAGTATTGAATATACGCAGGTGGCGTAACCGTACCAGCATCAACAATGGCTACTTCATTTAATCTATATGCCAATTGAGTTTGTGTAGTTAGGGCTAGTCCAGTAAAGGCATTATATGCTGGAGTAAACACCGTAGTGTTATTAACTACCCCAGAAAAACTACCATTAACATAACGAAGTATTTCTCCATATATTTGTGGAATTCCAGTATAACTACCAAAATTTGTGTATCCACTAACATCCATAAATCCGCTGATAACGTTAACTACGTTGGCAGTTGTGATTATAGTATTTGTGCTGATTGGTACTATATTACTTGTCAAATAGATATAATAAGTTCCATCAAAACCAGCATAACTCATACTGCTGTTAGGACTGCTGTCAAAATATCCTGGAGTGGTAAAACCAGATGTAGTAGTAACACTATTAATTTGCATTGTGGTAGTAGAAACAGTATTACTCTGTAAATTACCTGCTGTAATTAGACCAACTACGTTTAAGTTACCACCAATGTTGGCATTTGAACCAACAGTTAAATTGCCACCAATAATAGCATTTGCTCCAATGTTGGCATTTGTGCCCACTGATAAATTAGCACCAATGCTAGTATTATTACCTACAGTTAAATTTGATCCAATTGTAGCATTGGTACCAACATTAAGATTACCGCCAATCTGTGCATTGGCGCCAACAATTAAACTATTACCAATATTGGTATTACCAGCAAAGCGAGCATCACCTGAACTGGCCTGTAACCAGAAACCTGGACTTGTAACATTACCTACATTGGCACTTGTGCTTGCTATGTTTAATGCATAAACATCATTGGCATTTAAGGCGCTGGCATTGATAGAACCTGTAACAAATACGTTACCTGAAATAACTTGTCCATTAACTGCTTGCCATTGTGGGCTGGTATTAGTTTGGAATGTTTTAACAGTTAATACATTAGTACTAGGATAAACAAACTGTGCTACGTCACCATCAATTGGGCTATAACCTGTACCAATAGGAGGCGATATGTTAGCACGATTAGCAGTAAACGCATAGGTATATTGTGCGTCTGTATAACTAGTAGGATCACTTGCGGTTACAACATAGGCCATTGGAATAAATCCACGACTACCTACGTTACCATTTGTTCCTGGTGCGCCGTTAGCACCTGTGTTACCACTAAATTGTACAGGAGTTGTCCAGGTCAAACTTGTAACATTACCTACGTTACCAGCCACACTAGGCACACTATAACAAGAATATAAAATATTAGATGCAGTTGATATAGGTGTAGTTGACCAAGTATTAATTACCAAGTTAGCAGGCAATGGATTGTGTTGACGAATAACAGCAACACCACCTACGCTAAATGTATCATAGATACTATATCCAAGTGTGCCTTGAAAATTGTTTATTGGCGGTTGTCCAAAATTACCATTAGTTGCGGCACCGCCGCCACCGCCACCACCAGTGCTAAATTGACCAGAAACAGCAAAACTATAAGTAGTAGAACTTGTAATACCTTGTCCAGCTCCACCACCACCTAAGCCACCAGGAGTAGCAGGATATGGTCCAGCATATACAGCTGGAAGTGTTTTACCAGCTGAACCACCACCACCAAAGTATGCTACACCATTGCCAGCAATATTGCCTGCCCAAGTAATTTGATTCCAAGGATCTGCAACGCCATAACCACCTTGATAATTGCCTGTGTTATCTACAGTACCTAAAGGATAAGGAGTTCCTGGTGTTCTTGCGCCACCATTTAATCCGCCACCATAACCAGCTGCCACATTGGCGGCACGGTTTACGTGACCTGATGTACCTTGTGTGGCTGTATAACTAATTGAATTATCATTTTTTAATAATACTGTATCACAACCTGGACCGTGTACAATACGATATGCACCAACTGGTAAAGCAATATTACTAACTATACAAACATTACCACCACTGGCAGCACAAACTTCAAATATGTATGGATCGTATCCTTCTTCACCTGCTGAACCTGCACCACCAGCACCTACTAATAGTAAATCTACATAAGCAGTATTTTGTGAAACTGTAAAGTCAGTAATGTATTTGCCACCATAGATAGCTGAACCAACAGCATAACTGGTATTAGGACCAGGATTATATGTATTGGCATAAACGGTATAATAGTTATAGTTTATATAGGTATTACCAAGATTAAGATTTGCTAAACTGATAACATTGGTATTACCAGCAGTAACAGTAATAGTACTAGGCTTGATATATTGATATGGTATAAGATAATCAAATGGATCGTGTGGAGGAGTTCCTGATACATTACCAAAATCCCAACTACCACCTATTGGTGTTGTTGGTATAACATTGCCTGTGGTATAAGCAGGGAAATAATATGTGCTTATGGCTGGAAGACCGTTTGCTCCAGCGGCGCCATTGGCAGAAAATATAACTGGGAATGTCCAAGCACCATTTGGTGGAACTATAAAATTTTGACTACTTGAGAATGTATTTTCACTAATGTAAATTACATTACCTGGACTGGCATTTGGAATATTAGCTGACCATCCTGTAGGAGCAGTTAGATACAAATTACCAAAGTTATAAGTACCGCCAGTTGGCGTTGCTGGTGTGTATTGCCAATCTAAATAAACTGCCTGTGTACTAATTGTTTGTGTTGAACTTACGTTATCTAAATTGATAGGAACACTATCTTGTACCGTTCTATAATAATAACCAGGACTTGTTGTAGCCGCCTGAAAATTAATTTGGCGACCACCTGTAGTTTGATAGTATAGACTTTTTGTTGTGCCAAAACCACCTGCCAATTGATACCAAGTGTAGTCAACAGGATTGGTATCCCATACATTGGCTGTAAGGTTTCTTAAACCAAAATAACTTTTGTTTTGACTGTTACTTGAAAAACTACCACCAGTGGCTGTGTTGGCATAGGCCACATCCATATATTGATATAGATAACCAATAACAGTACTATTACCAATGGTAGTAATATTACCAGTGGTTACGTTGGCTGTTAATACATTTCCTAAATTAGCAGTTGTGCCTGTGCCTTGGCCTAAGTTAGCCAAAGCATAGTTGAGGCTGGATATAATATCGCCTTGACTACTTCCAACATCTAAAGCAAAATTGCTCATTAAATTACCTTGTGTCTTGTACGACTGTCACTTGCCAATTGGCCGCAGTCATTTGCCAGCTATCAACAGCACTATTGGCTCCTACCTGCATTGTAACAACGCGAGATTCGTTTTGATTAATTTGTGTCCAAGGATTACTTGTTTGTATTGGCATTGTTACATTGGCGCTATAAACAACAGCATTGGCCACTGAATCTGCTCCACCTACAGTTACAGTAATATTACCTGTGCCATAAACTTCTGGCAATACGCGATGTACTAATACGCTAGCAGAGTATGGTTGACCATACGAAATGTTGTTGCGTTGGAACAGGCTGTTAATAGCAGTATTGCCAATAAAACTTGTTCCTGTATCTTTTTGTATCAAACTTGTATTGTTAGTTGTAGCAACATTAGCAAAGGTACTATAAACAACACCACGAGTGGCTAAGTTAAAATCTGTGCCTGTCCAGCGTGGAGCTTCTGTTGATTGTGTTGCCGCTGTAACCTGACGTGGTGGTTGCCACGCATCTAGGTCATAACGATAAGCAATCATTTGATTACATTGACCAGTTGATGTTAGATCAGGATAATAAATTTCAATTTGATATTTGGCACTATTGTGTTGCATAAAAACTTGATTTGTATAACTTGGATTCAAATTGTTATAGAAATAAGTTTTAACACGTTGGTTACCAATGGCCTTGAAGTTACCGCCATCAAATTGCCAAATGTCACGTGCATCTAGACCAAACACAGTATTGTCTACGTTGGCCCAGCAATTTTCATTCAGTAGGCCGCGACCTTGGTTAACAAGTTTAATACCAAACACAGGTGCATAACTTGACTGATAAGCAATAGGACTCATTAAACAGGTGTCCCAATAACTACAAATATAAAAGTTACCATTCAATGGGAAACCATCAATAACTGGACCACGTACTGGCATTTCAACTTCGTTGGCTACGTTGGTAACAGTAGGTGCCCAGGTAGTTGGACCTGAGTTCAAACCAAAGTTTTGACTCCAACGTACTGTAGTTGGTAAATGTTGTATAGTTCCTGGTGTTGGTGTAACTACGTTTGCGGCAATAGTGCCTGTTAAATTACCAGAGACCAATAATGAACCTAGGTTAGGACTATTGTATACACGAATAAATCCTGCTGTCAAACTTGAATACAAAGGAATTGTATTGCCTGCCTGTGGACCTGATGTAGGAACAATGACATCATAATTCCAAACATAATTGTCTGGCAAATTATCATACAGGCGTATTTGACTCCATTGTCCTGGAGCAAAATACATTGGTGGATTGATTTGATCATTTAAGAATACTACTCCACCATTCCAACTAGCAGTAATAACTGTACTAGAATTATAACCTGTAAAATTTCCTATTCCAGGTGTAGTACCAAATGTGGCATAATTAGAAATTGGTGTTGTAATATCGTTAGCTGGTGTTGTGCCACCAACCTGAGTACCTGAAATATGTAATACATCTCCTTGAGCATATAAAGTACCACCATTAACAACACCATATATGTTATAATTACCACCTGCATATGATGCATTGTTATTGGCAATACTAACTTGTAATATTGCTCCTGAACCTGATCCACCTGTAGGTGTTACAGTCCAGTAGGTATGTGTATTGGCAATTGAACTACTAGTTCCGCTAGGAGCATCAAAAGCTGTTGATGTTGTAATTACACCACCAATACCTTGAGATGGAGTAATGTCTGTAATACCTGCTGAATCAATAGCATACCATTTGCCTTGTTCAGTAGCTACAATAAACCAATAGGTACCATTAATATCAAATCCTGATGTTACAAATATAGTATTACCTGGAATTTGACTTAATATATATTCATCACCAGCAACACTATTAATACCACGTACATTGGTTTCAATATTTTGACCAGCATTGTATTCATTGGCACCTAATGCACTTGATGGCACATCAGGAGTATAACTCATATTGGTAAAAGGTGTTTTAACTGCTTGCATTGGCATAATATGTCCTTAGGCTGTATAGCTTCCTGAACCTGATGAGGCCCATTGTAAAATTGTATTACCACCTGATGTAAACACGCTTGGTGATCCTGTATAGGTTCCTGAATATTGACCAGTTGGTATAGAAATAATAACAATGCCAGTAGCACCATTGCCACCTGATACTCCATTACCAGCACCGCCACCGCCACCTGAACCAGGAGTTGAACCATTACCACCTGGGCCATTGGCATTGCCGCTGTCACCCTGGCCACCTGCGCCTCCTCCACCTGTGCCTCCAGCACCTGCTGTACCAAACCCAACGTTAAAGGCAGCTCCGCCACCGCCTGCGGCATAATAGTTAGCTGATCCTGTAATTGAATTTTGAACACCTGGGCCACCATTACCACCATTGGTTGTTGTTCCGTTGCCGCCAGTTCCACCAGCGCCACCACCACCGCCACCGCAATAAGCTAGGCCACCATTGCCAGCACTACCCGTTGATGTTCCGCCAGCATAACCTTGTCCAGAAACACCTGTTCCAGCTGTGTTTGCTCCGCCGCCACCGTTACCAGAACCGCCACCTGAACCACCATTGCCACCATTTTGTGCTCCGCCGCCACCGCCGCCGCCACCGCCATATGCGGTTAAACCAAAACCTGTAGAATTTGCACCTGTGGTACCTGTGACACCGTTATTAGTTGTTCCTGCACCGCCTGCACCAATAACAAAATTATAAGTAGTTCCAGGAGTTAAAGTTGTTGTGCCAGTTAATAAACCGCCAGCACCGCCACCACCACCATCTGAACAGCTGGCACCGCCACCACCACCAACAATTAGATATGTGGCAGTTATTGCTGATGGTTGAGCATCATACCACGATTGACGCATCGCTCCAAACATTATGCATATCCTTTGACCAAACTAGCATAATAATTGGTGCCATCAAATAATACGTTTAGTATGTCAATGGCACCAACTGCTGTTGATAAAGTATTGCTACCACCAGCATATTTGATACCAGTTGTGGTCAATGTGTAACTACCTGATCCACCTTGTGTAATAATTAATGTTACTGATCCACCTTTTGGCATATTAGTAAACGTCAAACTGCTAATATTGCTAGTTAAAGTAGCTGATTGAACAGTTCCAGCCGCAACGTTAGCTGTCCAAGCACCACCAGTAAATCCAGTAGCAACTACAGTTTCTTGGTAGGCCTGCATCTGCAAGTTACCAGTAACAGCAACGTTACCAGATGTTTGGATTACGCTGGTTGGGTCATCATTCAATACCACATATTTGTTTGTGGCAGTAGCCCAACCTGTTGTGGTATGTAGACCAACAGCATTTTGTATTGTTAAATTACCAGTTTGTTGTAGTGTGCCGCCCAACATACGAGCATAAGCAATATTACTTGCTGTGTATGCATTGGTAGCATTGTAACTGGTTGTTGCCATAAAGTTTGTGGCATATTGAATGTTTGCTGATCCTGTTACTGGAATACTAATAATAGCACCTAGCGTTCCAATGACCGCACCAGCCTGACCTGAACCAACAATTTGGCTTAAACCACTTGTACCAACTAAAGTTGTTGCTGTATTGGCTGCGGTAGTCATTGAGCCCCAAGTATAACCGTTTAGGTTAACTTCGTTAACACCTTGAATAGCACGAATGCGATCGTTGTTGTTCATTGTGTTGGCAGTAACAGGCCACGACTGCAAGTAACCCATCATTGTTTGGGCACTTGTTTGTGTACCATAACGGCTTTGGTAACCAATGTTACCTGATACTACTTGACCAACAATTTGACCAATTTGATTACCACTGCTAGGTGGTTGTAATGCACCACCTGAATAAGTTGGTTTAACTGCAATTTGGTTAATGAATACGTTGCCGTTCCAGGTTGCTACTGGTGTGCTTAATGGATAAGCATTGGCAAATATACGATTGTTGGTGCTGTCATCTAAAATAGATCCAGCTAGATCACCAGTAAATGAACTGCCGCCACCTGTTGAATAGGCGGCACCATTACCTGTCCAATATACACCATTAGTAGTATATAAACTTCCAGTTTGTGTTTTTGTAGTAACTGCCACGTTGCCTGCACTGATATTACAAAAACACAAACTGGAAGTTTA
>Ga0208379_1000127_pt1 | contig 36218 bp, 44 predicted proteins | sample CryBogCBE02Aug07_FD_184559 | JGI IMG/M metagenome (GOLD analysis project Ga0208379, IMG submission 184559) | Freshwater microbial communities from Crystal Bog, Wisconsin, USA - CBE02Aug07 (SPAdes) | ecosystem: Environmental > Aquatic > Freshwater > Lake | place: Crystal Bog, Wisconsin, USA... | reverse complement strand
AAACCTGTATCAGCCGTGATCGGAAGACAATCGCATGGGTTCCTGCTGAGAAGGCAGAAGAAGCAGCATGGGAGCGATGGGATGTTGGGTCAATTGGCCTTAAGAATCTGACGAAGAAGACGGATGTGTTGGTTCTCTGCGATCCTGCCGAGGTCACGGAAAATGTTGCATGGTTTCGGACAGGTCAGTGGCAGCCTTATTCCATGATCTTAACAAGCAAGGAGGTTCTTGATGTCATAGGAGAGGAGGAGCTCAAGGAACTCGGCATTGGGAATATGATTTGCTTGGAGGAGGTGCATGAGCTGTATCCTTTTGTTTGTGCTGGCTCTAGCCCTAGCACAAACGATGCTGGCTCTAGCCCTAGCACAAACGATGCTGGCTCTAGCCCTAGCACAAGCACGGGAGGCAAGTGGGACGGCACCGCAGAAGACGCAGCCCTCCTTGCCTCTCTTCTTCTCCGCAAATACAGAGCTCTTGGCCTTACCTCAAACAATGGACGTGCCATCAAGGTAGAGCCCCTCACTCCTCCTCCCCAGCTCTGGATGATCACCCAGTTTTTCAAGGCCAAGAAGGCCGACCGCATGGCAGAAATTACCACATGCCTTGTAAAGAATCTCCTCTGCCCCTACGTGGATAAGACCGTGCTGTTAACCGAAGAGGATATGAGCGCCCATATTCCCCCCATGAATCCAGAGAAGGTTCTCCAGGAAGTAGTCAAGAAGCGCCTCACGTATGCGATGGTCATCAAGTGGATCGCAGAGAAGGCGCCTTCCAATACGATCTGTGTATTTGCAAATTCAGATATTTATCTGGATAAGACATGGTCTGCCCTCTGGTCGACGAAGCTAGAGGGCCGCTTTCTCTCTCTTCTCCGCTATGAGGCGGTTACTGGGGTTCCCGATGAGGAGCACCAGCTGTTTGGTCCTCGCCCTGATAGCCAGGATACGTGGGCTATCCTATCAGACAGTGTGAAGGCGAAGACGTGGAAATATGAGGATCTGGAGTTTCCGTTTGGCAAGGCAGGTTGTGACAATGCGATCAATATGGAGATGCTCCGCGCTGGCTTTCTTGTAACGAATCCAGCCCTCACAATCAAGACGCATCACGTTCACGAGTCTACTCTTCGCACATATGACAAGACAGACATTGTGGACAAGAATATGTATTTTTACATCAAGCCGACAGGTCTTCACGACATGACCCCCCTATTTTCACTGAGCCCTACTCATACTCTTCCTGTTATCCCTTTTTCCCGCCCCGTTAGAGGTCCTGTTCAGAACCATCTGCGCACCTTCTGCACAATGGTATCTAAGGGTTCTGAACAAACATTCACATATGGATCAGACAATAAGTATACTGCAACAGAACCTGTAAAGATCTATGAAGATACTGGTGTTTTCCAGACAAATACTGGCCTCGCTTACACGTATGATAGCATCTACGTTGGAAAGTCCAAGGCGGCGGCAGATGCGTGGAACAAGTCCACTGTCAGTAAGCTTCGTCCCTCTCTACCAGTAGAGATTGGTCTCATCGCTCCTCTTCCTGACACGTTTATGAGAAACCCTCTCAACTTTATTCTCAGATACATTTCCAATATCCTAATCCTCAGAGAGAAGGCTGGAGGAAAGGGTGAGTTCTGGCTGCCGCGGAGCAAGCCGTTTATGGATGCGATCCAGATCTTTAGTTGGAATCAGAAGGAGGTGCCTGTCATTCCGCGTGACGAGGGTGTTCAGGTGTATTGCGAGAAGGCATATATTATGCTGCCGACAGATAACAATCTGATAAGCAGAGAGCAGGTCACTTTTCTTCGTAAGCATTTGATCGTGAGGAGGGACGGAGGTTCCTCGCGCTGGCTATCGGAAAGAGAGAAGGAGAAGAGGACTGTTGTCTTCTTTGATGAGACCTACTGCAATCGCGAGTTTATCCGTAAGATCGAGGGCAATTACAATGTGGATGTAATCTGGCCTGAGAATACCACCATTGAGACTTTAGTGGCAAAGCTGAGTGGCGCCTACAGACTCATCGCCGCATCCGTGAACATGGGGTGGTCCTGGATTCTTCCTGTCGGCTCCACAGTCATTGAGATCCAGAATGAGATGATGCCGAATGCTGAGGGTCTCCACTTGGCCTGTGCATCGGAGCTTGTGCACCTCTTGGTTCTCGCGCCCAAGGGTCAGGTTACGGAGAATGTGCGCAATATTCTGGTGGAGCAGATTCTGACACCTGTAGCCGATGCGGTGGATACGAAGCTTCCTCTTCTGATCATCCCTAAGAAGCCTGTTGGCGACTTCTATCACCACAGTGGTGATAGCTTCAGAGAGATGGCAGTCATGTGGGCTGAAAAGGGCTATGTGCGGATCATCGAGGACTCGCATGCGCACCATGTCTGGCTCCACGGAATAGGGAATACGCTCTTATACGATCGGCCGACGTATAAGTGGCTTGAGAATGCTCCTCCTGAGGAACGGCGCTTTGTGAAGGCGCTCTTTGGAAACCCTGCGCCTGTGAATGGAGGAAAGGCGTGGAGTTTCTGGCCGCGTCGTCCTGCCTTGGTGGAGGAGCTGGCTCCCAAGGCCACGGCCACATGGTCAGAGCGGTTGCAGCGCCTCGTTTTCTATGGGCGAACTGAGAACGATACGCAGAGAAAGCACAGGCCTCTTGAATGGGCTGCTGTCTGTTCCGAGTTCTCTATGCCCGACGGCCTTGCCAAATATCCTTATACACAGCGCGAGTATCTGGAGAAGTTGGGCCAGGCGAAGTTCGGCCTCTGCCTTCCAGGATTTGGCCTCAAGTGCCATCGCGAGGTTGAGTGTATGGCGATGGGGTGTGTGCCGATCGTGAGTCCAGGTGTAGACATTAGTGGATACGCGAATCCGCCCGTTGAGGGTGTGCACTATTTCAAGGCTGAGACACCAGAGGATGCGCAGCGCCTTTCCGAGGAGACGGATGAGGCCACGTGGATAAAGATGTCTGAGGCGTGCAAGGCGTGGTGGCTCGCGAACAGCAGCTGCGATGGAATGTGGGCTCTGACACAGTCACTTTTAAAATAGGGGCATTATAGATGCCACCAAAATATTCTTCTTTTTTAAATGAGTTTCTTGGGCCAAATACAGGTATATCAGCGCCAGTACCACCAGCACCAGTAGCTGCTCCTCCGCCTATACTACAAATACCTATTGCACCTATTTGGGATCCAGTTAAGGGATCTGAATTCCTTATAACATCGGGCGAAATGATAAAGTTAACAGGCAGTTTTAAATTTGACCATGAAGCAATGCAAACACTTATGGAAAAAAACTGACTCCATTATCAAAACTTGTTGATAGAAATTTTATTGTGGATGCAAAGAAATACCCCACAGTGTATGTAACAAGTGATATTCATTCAGATGTAAGAAAGTTCATACAAATGCTCCAAGGAGCTGGACTTGTAGACTTAGGAAGTTTGAATGATATTTACATGGGAGAGAATATTTATGACCCAGCCCTTTTTGATCAGATTGAATGGAGAGGAGGGGCAGGAACACTTCTTGTTATTGTTGGAGATCTGGTTGATGGAAAGAGACCCGATAAAATATATGAAAAATCATATATAAATGACCCAAAAGGTTCCTTTGAATTCTTATTACATGCATTCCTTTATAATTTAAAGATTAAGGCACTAAATGCAGAGTCTGATGTAAGATTTACAATAGGAAATCACGATTTTGAGACAGTTATAATATATAAACAAGAACCTCCTAATCTATATACTGGTTTTGTAACAGATCAAGCAAAGATTTTTTTTGATGGCTATTATGGGCGGCGGAATGCCCTACTTCCATTTTATGAGATATCCCCTTTTTATCTACTTTCAGTTTTAGGCAATGATAATGAGAGAAAAATAGCATGTGTGCATGGAGGATTACATTCAGGAAAATCTCCAGCCATAAAAAATTATACAACGATTCTTGAGAATCTTCAAATAGAAGTATCAGCTAATTTTTTAAATAGAAAGGATGATAAGTTTATTGCTGATAAAGTGATGACTATGTTTCAAGATAAATGGATAGCGGAAGAACAGCCTGGTCCTCTCTGGACACGCTCCTATGCCGATTCTATTTCTGATTCACACTGTGCTGAAATTGCCAAGACTGGATATAAGTTAGTCGTAGTTGGTCACTGTCCAACAAATATCGGATTTTCTCGCACGGAAGCAGTCATGAAGGCAGGGCCATATGCGGGATGTGAACACTCCCCTCATGGTCCAGTGGGAGATGGATGTGTCGTTTTAGATTGTCCTCATTCTAATGGAAAGCCCCAGCTCGCCTTTGTAGATGTTGCTTTATCTTATGGATTTAGAAATCAGGAACAAATTATTGATATGAAGCTTAAAAATACTACAGCAAATCCTGATGGTAACAGAATGAGAACAGTTGAAATGCTTAAACTAACAGGTGTGGATACAGCCGAATTTACTATTGAAAGGAAGAAGATTGCAGTAGCAATGGCAGGCGGCCGATCCAGGTCTAAACGGACACGGCGTAGATCTAAGAAGAATGCAAGTAGGAAACGGGGGCTCCGTGGAACTTCTAGAAGTGTTCGGAAACGATCTCACAGTCGTCAACGCCGCTAGAGTGAGTTTCCATAAGATTGCGACTGTGATGGAGACAAAAGATGAGAAGCTTATCTCTTATCTGGCTAAGCATAACCACAACAGTCCTTTTTTCCACCCGCAGGCACGTTTTCGTCTTAAGATGCCGATCTTTGTGGCGCGCGAGTGGTTTCGCCACACTGTCGGCTTTTCGCGCAATGAGGTGAGCCGCCGCTATGTAGATGACGAGCCCGAGTGCTGGGTTCCCACGGAGCTGAGGGCTCGTGACGCGAATAAGAAGCAGGGATCCAAGGATGAACTGATCCCTACGAATTCTGTGGTTGTCAAGGAGATCCAGAATTTTACCGATGGGGCGGTGTCCTTCTACAACTTTCTTCTGAAGGAGGGTGTTGCGCCTGAGATTGCGCGGGCTGTCCTGCCACAGTCCATGTATACTGAGTTTATTGAGACGGCATCTCTGGCGGCCTATGCGCGTCTCTGCGGCCTGCGCCTCGATCCCCACGCACAAAAAGAAATCCGCGAGTTTGCAGCTGCTGTTGCGGAGCAGATGGAGAAGGCGTTCCCTGTTTCTTGGAAAGCTTTAGCTTCTGATTCATCCTAGAAGCAACAATGCTTCTGATTCATCCTAGAAGCTACTCAGCATCCGAGTCAGGAATAGAGGTGATAATACTCTCCTTAGCAGAGTCCCAGCGACCTACATACTTGAACGTAGAGGTCTCATAGACCTTCTTCTTACCCGAATCATAATAATATTGCTTGCCATTCAGTTCCTTCTTAAAGACCTGAACGACATGCACTTCCTCGGGCTCAATGGGCTCCTCTTGAACGATGGCGACTGGCTGGGTTACCTCGGCCTTCTTAACCTTTACCTTCTTTGGCTCTTCCTTTGCCTCTGGTTCCTTCTTAGCCTTTGGCGCCCTCTTCTTCTTTTCTGTTGGCGCTGTTACCTCAGGTAAGGGAACAGCGGCCATAGCAGTATCTTGAAGTGCCTTCTTTGCCCTAGCCATATCTTCTGGAGATATCGTATATCCAGCTTTAACCTTTTCTACGAACCAAGGGCTACCATATGCAACACTCTTCAAAGCGCCAATATTCTTGATTGGCTCATCAATTGTGCCCCACCATTGTGACGGATGATTCTTATTCTTAGTAGGCTTTGGTTTCTCGCGCTTATTAGCGCAGATACCACAGACTTTATCTCCTTGAATTGGCTTTCCATCACAGCGATATGGAATATGAAATTTACAACCATCAATAAAACGAGGCATATGATCATCTTTCACGCGCCACGCCATACATTGTGTAGCCATTCTGGTAACGAACCTGTTAGCAGCAGCAACCGTCAAATTTGAAGGGTCGGGTCACCTGACCTCGAGTAGGATAAATGAATAGCCTTTTCACCATGGACGCTATTACTGGAACAGCTCTCTTCTATCTAAGCTTTACACGGTTTATGAATGGACAGCCTCTCCTTGGATCTATCATTCTAGTTGCAACATTTATCAACTACTTTGTAATGTATGTAAAGGAGGTAGAGCGCCTTCGCCTAACCTCTACAGGAGTAGAGTTTGAGGAACTTCCTGATGAGCAGGAGCAGGAGGAAGAGGAAGAGAAGCATGAAGAGCCTCCTCTCCCCCTCTCCCCTGTAGAGGATGGAGAGATGGCTGATGATGAAACTGAGCCTATTAAGGAGGAACCCCCCTCTCAAGCCGAGGCAGAGACTGACTTTATTGAGTGCTCCCAGTGTGGAACTCTAATTGAGCCTGATCTTGCTGGAATGTGTAATGCCTGTATGAAGGCCGTGTATTGTGATGAAACGTGTCAGCGCAATCACTGGAAGAATGGCCACAAGGAGGAGTGTTCTGTATCACGGAAGCGCAAGCGCACTGATATTATCTGCTAGCTACTATAGCGCTGACGCGCTGACGCGCTAAAGCGCTAATAAAGCGCTAATGCGCGAGCAGACGGGTCCGTGACACCAGGTGACCAACGCGGCATCCAGAAGTGCGGTAGAGTAGAAGAGGCCGTCTTTCCAAAATTAGCTTCAAAATGAAAACGATAATAATACTGTTCAGGCGTTACAGGTGTTAGAGTAGGATATGCATGAGGCGCTCTTTCCTTCCAGTTATCTGGGACAATAGATTCCGCATAGTCCTTTACCACCTCAGACCAACTTTTTTCAGTTGGGCTCACGCCATCACTAAACGCCTCCTTTCTTCTCCACAGAACCTCATGGGGTAGCGTAACACCATCATCAAAGGCGCGACGAAGCAGCCACTTTTCAGGCCTCTTTCCTAGAATGGGCCGCAGCCACTCTGTCGGTATGGACCGCGCAACGGCAACAAACTGCCTGTCCAAGAAAGGGGTCCGAGGCTCAAGCCCATGAGAACTGATACAGCGGTCTGAGCGAAGCACATCAAACATGTGGAGCTCATCCAATAGTCTGCTCACCTCCTCTTCATACGCCGAATCGTGCGGCGCATTATTAAAATATAGATAAGATCCAAAGACCTCATCACTACCGTCACCGTTAAAGACAACCTTACAATCTGACTGCATTTTCACTTCTCTTGCAACGAGCCAGTTTCCAACTGAAGCGCGCACGGTCGTCGTGTCAAAGGTCTCAATGTCATGGATAACCTTGGGTATAGCGGTAAGAAAATCCTCCTGATCCATAATAATCTCATGATGGTCCGAGTCAATCCAATCCGCCACCTTTCTCGCATAAGCAAGATCCTGTGATCCTTGCATACCGATACTAAAGGTCTTGAGCTTAGGGGCGCCCGCGAGCCGCAGCTCCTTGGCAACAAGAGATGCAATCAGACTACTATCCACGCCACCACTGAGTAGAGCTGCCACAGGCCTCTCCGTCATCATGCGCTTCTTCACAGCCGCTTCTAGAGCACAACGAAGAGCCTGACACGCCACCTCTAGGCCTCTAAAAAGAGGGTTCTTCAGAACATGGATCGGGTGAAACCGATACGTATGTTGCAGGGCCAGTGTCTTCAGAGAGTAGACCTGGCACGTGCCAGGCGTAAAATGAGTATTTGACTGCGTAAGGGGATACATCGACTTGAGTTCGCTTGCAAATAACAAAGTCGACGCATAGATCTGATTTGTTGTAGTTAATGAAAAACGATGACCGATAAAGAGGGGTCGCACACCATATGGATCACGTCCCACGATAACCTTCTTTTCTATAGTGTCCACGATAACAATAGCAAAAACACCGTCAAGAAGTCTGAAGAAGGCCTCGGGGCCTGCAGCCTCATCAATGACAATCTTTTGATATAGATGCCCCAGCACCTCGCAGTCACTTCCAGATGTATTAATAATTCCATATGTCTGGGCCAGCGCCTTCCAGTTGTAGATCTCGCCATTACACATCCACCAGATACGTCCATTTGTCATGGGCTGCATTCCCTCTGGATTTAGCCCATTGATCGCCAGACGAGTAAACCCAAGAATGCAGCCACTCAGATCTACACGGGACACCTGTTCAGGCCCTCTAGCCAAGAGCTGTTTTATACAACGGTCTGGGTTATCAATCGCTTCACTTGTGGCACCTATGCAGGCCCAGATACCACACATCTCTATGATTTGCGAGTTGCCAGTTTAAGCGGGTAGTAAATACATAGGTAGAATGGAAAAGACAAAATTCGATCGTGTGAAGGAGACAGTGCATCTTCTCAAGCAGCTCCAGGCCAACGGCATCTCAGAGACGAATGGCGCCTATATGGATACGAAGGAGGCACTTGATGCGTGGATTAAAACGGGCGAAGCTGCTGACCATGTCATTCAGTTTCGCACATATGGGCGTGTAGGCCATCTTACTCTTCCTAAGACAGCAGATAGGGCGGCTGAGATGGTGTTGAAGGTATCTAAACGCGAGTCGCAGGATTAGTCGCGACGAACAAAAACCTCATCAAACGGGTGGAGCTTCCATGCACCATACAGATAATTATTCGGCAGATGATAGATCTTACATGCAGGATTTAGTCCTTGACCAAGTAATGGGATAACAGTGTAAGTATACCACGAAGTATAGAGTCCATGAAGACCAATAGCTGCTCTTTCACGAACTCCATATCCATTAATGGACGCAGGATTGTAAAGGCCGCTATAGATAAAGCGGCTAAACTCATTTGCATCATAAATCCAGAAGGCGCAATACGGATTCGCATCATTGATAGCATATTCCTTTCCGTTTATGAAAAGTGTTCGTGTCAATGTCTGATCAATAGAACCATCTGGCGATGTCGCATTATCCGTTGTAAAGTGTCTCCCCATAGAATCCACCTCAATCCGCAGAAATCCTAGGTTGTAGTTTTGGTCCATCACTGTATTTTTGTGTTCAAGCCAATAGACAAGTGCCTCCTTTGGAACAAGAATATCATCTTCAACATACATGAAAATATCATAATGATTCTTCTGTGATTCCATGATAGGTCTACAAAGCCATGGAAGAAGAAACGGATCCATTCCTTTTAGATCATGAATATAGACAAGTATAGTGACATTGGGAGGAGAATGCAGCTTATCATCTGAAATTGACTTATTTGTATGAATAAAGATATCAACCTTGTGCGGATAGGTAGCAGCTTCCTGGATTAGCCGATTCAGATACTTGAATCTATTTTCATCGTAAAAAAAGGTTATATGTTTACTTATCTTCATCTACTTTTGCTCTAGATTCTACTTTAGACGGCAGTCACAGCCGTCTTTCCAACGCGCTTAGTAGGCTCCACATACTGAAGGCCAAGGAAGTCAAAGATATCCTTCTCAGTGCGCATGGGCGGAGGCGGGTCCGCTGTTCCCGTAGGCACCATCCCGTGCTCATTCATGGTGTAGCCCTTTTCTAGCGCATGGCCACGAAAGGCAACATTAAACAGATCAGAACCTGTGAAATACAGAATCGCATACGGGAACTCAGCCGCAGGAATCATCAGAAGATCCAGGCGGCGCGCCTTTCCCCCTTCAAGCTGGCAGATACAGAGGCACTTGGTGATACCAAAGGCCAGAACGCCCTTGATATATCCCAGCCTCTGAAGATTTGCAACTGCATTCTTAAAGAGAGTATTCCTCTGAGCTGCCGTCATGGAATCAGGAAGAGTCATCAAAACATCAATATCCCCAGAACTCTCTGCACCGCGCCTGTAGCTTCCCATGACGGCCATTGTAAAGGCGGAGTCCAGCTCCTCCTGCAGATACGCCTCGTGCTTCCTCATCTCCTCTCGCGGAATGCGCTCCAGAAAGTCATGGTAGTAGGTGACACCGAGCTTCTGCGCGGCTGTCAAGGGCTCCAACGCAAGCTTCTCGAGCGTTGTAACGCCCTTATCAATAAGCGCCTTTGCCTTTGAAGGTCCAATTCCATAGACATTCAATAGGAGTTCATAGGCGCCAAAGTTCGGATCGGCCTTGGCCCTCTCTGCAGAGGCGAGCGATCCTGTCTCGATGATCTCATCAATCTTCTTCAGAATCTTAGTACCGAGGCCTGGTAAGTGTTGAACTTCCTTCGATGAAGTGATCTCGCCAGGGAACGCCGTCAACTGTTGGATGGCCTTCTGGTAGGCTACCGCTTGAAAGTGCCTCTTTTCTGCGAAGTCCTTCTTCCGAAGAGTATCGAGTGCTGAAATAATCGTCTTCTTCATTTTGCTTAGGAATACGGATACGGAGTCCCGAGTTCAATTTTTCGGTGTAAAAAAGAGAGGGCAGGACACGGACCTCATAAGAGGTAAATACACCCTCCTTTTCGGTTATGCATCGAATTACTAGAAGGCCTTCAAGAGGCCTTGAGCTGCGCCATGTAAAAATGTCTTGAAATGTATTTGCTAAAAAAAGGGTAACCCCCTTTTCAACGAGGAGGAAATACTCGCTCATCTAAAAGTGGTGTAGGTTAGAAGGAAGATGGAGAGTGCGCGATCCGCAGTTACAAATGAAGGGGCTCTTTATGAGCTTTTAGCAAGAGGAAATAAGGATAAATACTTTTTCCACGACGACTTTTCAGCCGTTTCTCCTTTTGATAATCGCTATAACCTTATACCCGCGCAAATCCATGAACGTCGTAGAATTCCTCCTCTGAATGGCGCAGACTTTGGACGCACGTGCGAATTTGAGTTTGAAGTGGCTGGTGAGATCTTTACTGATCCTACCCTGCTCATAGATCTTCCCACATGGCTCCCGCCTACATACGCCTCTAAGAACCTCTCTTCAAGGATCACGGATCTTTCGGGTGTATCGTATGGATACACAAATGGAATTGCCTTTTTCCTCTTCAGTAAAATTCAGATCTATTTGGATCAGATTCTTCTCCAGGAATTTAGCGGCGACGCGCTCTATGCAGCAACAAGAGCGCGCGGCTCTCTAAACTCCGCCTTTCTAGAGAATCTTCAGACGGCCGTCACGTCACCCACACCTACAACCATTGGGCAGGCTGCGACTCCAGGTCGGCTACGGCTCCGTCTTCCTCTTCTTGGTTGTCAGCACCATGACGATGGAGGTGTTCCGAGTATCGCCGCCAGACAGCAGACTTTCAAACTGCGCTTGACTTTGCGCAAATTAGAGGATCTTGTGGAAGCGAGCGATTCCAGGGCGAAGCCGACGCCTTGGGCTCTTGGCACCACGTTTACAGACGGAACGGTCCCTTTTCAGACCCTGTTACGAACAGAGGTTGGCCGACCGACCATACAGTTAGAGACGCGTCACACCTATGTGGATCCAGATACTCGTGCCGCGCTATCAAAGACTCCTCTGGAAGTCCCCTATTCACGCCTCTATGAGAATATCTTTACATTTGGCTCAGCTGATTATAGTCCTCTTCTCAGAGGCGCAGTTGCATCCGCAACACGGCGTGTTGATGCGACCCATCCAGCGGGCCGTCTTTTCTTCTGGTTTCTCAGTTCACAAGACATCCGCGCCAATAAATATTACAAGTATCTTACGGATGCAGGTGCGGAATATTATAATAATGTATCTCTTCTTATCGCGGGGAGGGATCGTGAAACTCTCTTCTCCCCTTCGGTCTGGAATCGGCTGCAGCATCTGGCCAAGGAGGAGAGGGATCCTGGAAAGGGGTTAGGCACAATGAACTGGGAACTCGGTGAACAGAGAGGAGGAAGACCCCCGTTTGCTAGACAGCCAGAGGGATCTGTGAACTTCACGACGGCGGATCGGCCCACTTTCTATGTAGATTTAGCGGATATTCCTGTTGATCCTGTCACAGGGCAGAAGTCCACTGAGCTCCACGTGGTGGTTGATGCGTGGGCCATGGCTGTTTTCGATGCGCAGCGTGGTGGTCTAAAATATGCTAATTAATATAGCTAGATGCTCATCCGAGTTCTTACCTATAATATTCGCGGCCTCCCTTGGTCCTCTACGAATATATATGATGTAGGAAGCTGGCTCATGTCCTCTTCAGGTGCTGACATTATTGCGCTTCAAGAAGTGTTCTCGCAGAAACATAGAACTATTCTTGAAGGGTATGCCATGCAGAGAGGATGGGTAGCTGTTTTCCCTGAAGATTCCTATCTCTTTGGCTCCATTCTACCCAGAATGGAATGTGGCAGTGGTCTCGCCTTTCTTCTACACCCCAAGTTCCTACAGAGAAAACCGGCCTCATTTCATCGGTATTCTGTATCACACGGCGCCGATCGCTTCGTAACCAAGGGGTATTTTGTTGTGTATCTAGAACTTGATGGCTACGAATTTGAGGTCTTCAACACTCATCTTCAATCAGATATCACGGAATTTGCATGTATTCGTATTAATTATCTAGCCTCACGCCATCAACAAGAAAAGGAGCTCTATGAGGCCGCCCATAGTAGCCTCTTTCCACTCGTCATTGGCGACATGAATATGTGTATTTTCAAGAAGTTTCACCGTTTAGATCTGGAGACACATGTGACCTTCCCTGAAACGGAAGAGCACTTGGATCATTTGTTGTATCTTAAACGAGATGAAGATCGCCTTTGGCTTCGGCGAGTTATTTACTATGATTCTGTAAAGTTGTCTGACCATATTCCTGTAGAATATGTCGTCCGCCTAGTATCCGAAGAGGAGACCCGCGCGACCACCGAAGATACGTAGAACATTATAGGTCTCGGCCCAGACATAGACTAGGTAGCGAGGGACATCATTCGGATTAATTGAACCGCGATTCGGCTGAAGCTGAAGAGACAGTTCAATATTGAGAAGCTTATCCAAATTCGCCTCTCCAGATGGTAGAGAGGGTGGTGTAAGTCCATTCTGAAAGCCGAAGGGCATCACATAGAAATAGCGATTCACCCATGGGGCCTTTTTCATTTCAAGGCACGGAATAAAGGATCTGAACAGGCTGGGCGAGTCGGTCCAGAATCGGGTGAGAGAACCTTCATAGGTTAGAGCTAAAGAGGCAATTGGCTCTGATTCTCTCGTTGAGAATCCAGGGCTGTAATTACCAAGCGCATAGGTATTGAGACCAGAGGCATCGGGCCACCAAGGTGTAGAACTACCGCGACTCAGATCGCGTGTAGCCAGAAAAGGCGCATTGTATCGTGCAGCTTCCCAGCGTTGTAAATAGAAGAACAAGTTGCGCGTGGGATTCGGAATCTTGAGCTGAACTTGGGCCCTCGGCACACCGCGCGTATCATAAGGATCAAACGGATAGTGCTGGGGAATAGGGATCTGTATATCGGCGATGCGAAAGCGGTTCGCCTCAGGCTTATCGAGATAGATATATTCAGCCATGATATAGGTGTCGCCAAGAGGGAGAAGGGCTGGCATAGACACTTTTAGAGGAGTCTGTCCACCAGGTCCCGCATAATAGAAGGGGCTTCCTAGCAAAGGGGCATAGGCATCTCCTGCCACACTCGCCGTGAGATTTGTAGGTGTCTGCTGTTGAGAGCTGACGTAAACAGAGGCCAGCGGATTAAACTGGATCTTCAGAAGAACCTGATCCGCTTGAATGGCGTCAATGGGTAGATAGGCACCTGCATCTCCACAGGAAAACCAGAAGGGGAGAGGGGTTGTTGCCACCGTCACGCCTGAGGATCCGATGGAGCCTGGCTTGAATCCGTTATCAAGGCGCGGCAGGATCGCATTCATAAGACCCACCTTTTCCATTGGTGTATAGAACTCATCGAGCACTTCTAGAAGCTGGCCATCGAGGCGCTCGCACCTGGAGCCTCCTATCGTAATCTCTGCCTGATTTATTAGGGCATGACCGAGAGAATTTGTCCAGCCGAAGGTGGGGCCAAGAAACTGGACCCCTGATGCGTCCGCCGCTGCCTTTGCACTCACCTGTGGGGTCGCGATATCGGGGAGAGTTGTGACAAGATAGAGGCGAGATAGGAGGTGCCCTTTTTTTGGGATTGTGAGGCTACACGCGGTTCCTAGAGAGGGTTTGGTGTCAAAGTCGAGGCGAACAAATTGGGTTGTAAATCGGCCAGCGCGAATGAAGGCCTTTTGGAACATTTGGATCTGTGGCTCTCCTTTTCTTGATAAGAGTCGGCCATCTTGAATTCCGCTATTTAGGGAACGAAGTAGCGAGGCCACCATCTCTTTTCTAGTTAGGTCTTTTGCTTAGACCTTTGAAAAATTGATATCAAGCCTCGCAAATAGTATACAGGATGAACTGGTATGGCAAAGAGCATCTAAATCCGAAATATACCAATCAACTGATGAAGAAATGGGACGCTCCTCCTGGAAATACAGCACATCGTTACTATGGTCTCTTTCCTGAGCTCTATCCTAGGCATCTTCCTGATGATCACCATATCGTCAAATACGATGAGTCCAAGTATCCTACACACCGTGATTACAGTCAATTTAGATCAGCTCCGAGGCCCAAGAAATCTAGTCATCTATATGAATGGGAGGATGGCTATGGCCCGTGTAACGGCTGTGAAGAGTGTTTATCTGTGAAGAAACACAATGAGGAACGGTCTGCAAACTACTACAGGGATCTTGCGATCTGGCGCGAGACAGGGTCCTGGCCTAAGTAATGCCTCCTTCTAAACACAAGATGAATGTGGCCAGGTTCCTGGATAAAGGAACTCTGGTTTGGACACTTACGACCTCAGGTTACAAGTATCTCACGCTCAATCTTTATAGACATCTTGAAAAAACAGGCTGCCCTTGGAAATTGGCTATTGTGTGCGCAGATCGTGATTCATATGTGTTTTTTCAAGGTCAGGGCATTTCTTGCATTCTTTACGCAGGATCGCGTATCGCTCATCCTTCACTCCTTCTCTTCGGGTCAAAGCCTTTTGAAGAAATTAATCTTATCAAGCTTGCCCTTTTAAATACATTTGCGAATACTCCAGAGATTCAGCGATGTATTTATATGGATGGTGACATTGTAGTGGCCAGAGACTTTGTGCCTGATATTCTTAGACGTTTGGAACAAACTTCTCTTTTATTCCAATGTGATGAACAAACCACCTGTTCCAACCCGTGCACCAATTGCTGCACGGGCCTAATTGCATGGTCACAAGGCGCAGATGAGGGCATTTTCAAAATGGATAATAAGGCTCTTTGGCTAACCAAGCCTGAGGATCAGGTATGGGTCAACCGAAAGCTGGCGACTATCCCGTATGCGTCTTTACCCAGAGAGCTCTATCCAAACGGCACATTTACATCGGCACCTCCTGAGGCCATGTTCTTGATTCATTATAATCATCTAGTGGGGAATACAAAGATTCTGAAGATGAAACGGAATGGACACTGGATTATTCCTTATCTTTAATCTTCGAAAATAGCGTTGGCCATTCCATTCTGGAATCGCAGCCAATTAATTCCTAGGCAAAAAACCTTGACTTCCCACTCTACACCTCCTGCGCCTTTGACTTCTAGGACAAGACGCAGGTTCTGCACACGACTCGCATTGAGAGTTCCACTCGGCTGGTGCGCTCCAGGATGTCTGGCGAATGGATACCCATAGATAAAACTCTGATAAGGGACGGCGCCACCCCTGTGAACTCTCGCGATCAGATCTCTGAAATATCCTTCGTCTGACTGGCAGAGGGTGACACCATTGGCCTGCACTTCCGCCGTCACAAGAAGAGGAGCTGGGACCCTGCCACTGACTTCAAGTGCATCACTATAATTGGTCCACTCATTATTAAGGCTGTCTTTCCGTCGGACAAACCAGAGAATCTCTTCCAAAGGATGATTTGCCTCTAGAGGAAGTGCGATACGAATCGTATCATTTGCGCTGTTCTTTGACATGATGTATTTCTGCGGTTCCGCGAAATAGAAGGTCTGCACTTCTCTGTGCACAATCTCAAAAGGGGCTCTCAACATGGCCTCCCGCACCTTTCCATCGAGCAGAGAGCCAAAGGTGACAAGGCGGACAGTTTCCAGAGGAGGAGCCGACAAAGAGGTCTGGATCGTCACGAGCTGTTCAAAAGGAAAGGTTGTGTCGACGAATATAATAGAGGAATCAAGAGGTGTGCTGGAGCATGTTGCTCGAGCCCCGCCAAGCTGCCGAATACACTCTACAAAAGGACGCAGAGTAATATGGATTCGCATAGATCCCTCCTTAATGGCGATCATGGGAAGAGCCTCGCGAAGCCTGGTGCGCATGAAAAAGAAGGGGAGAGGGCAATGAATCACCCCATTTTCCGTGGGATAGACGCGACTCGGATCCCAGGTCAGAGGGGTCGCGGTAACACCCATGTCTCCCGCAAGTCCTAGCTGTGTATTGAGATCACAGTAGAGACGTGAGAATACATTAATGAAGTCACCATCAATCTCTTCAATTGTCTTTCCGTCGATTTCCAGCTCGGCCTTCTGAATGATGGAAGTGCCGAGAGAATTTGCATAGAACCAGGCCTCGGCAGGATTCTGATAGACATAGCGACCCGATTGTATATAGAGTAGAGTAGTCGCATCCAGCCAATGGGCCAACTTGATTTGGAGGGCGGCTCCGAACACCAGATCTCCGCAGGGAACGGATCCGATATCAAAGGTGAAGCGCTGGCCGAAGGCAGCGGGGCCTCGGAAAGAGAAATCGGCTGTGAGGGGTGTAGCAGGTATGATGCGTCGTGCAGAATCGCGGGTAAACCATGTGTTATTTGTATTGAGTGGAAAAAAATCATTATCTTGTCTATCACGAGGCGTAAGATCCAAGAGCGTTGTAATATCTCCACCAGGTCTCTCCATCTATACCGTGATAACTTATAAATAACAAGCTTCTTAAGCTTGTTATTTATAAGTTCTATCACTAAATTAGTCGTTTGACATTAATTTTAAGAAAGCTAAAGCTTTCTTAAAATTAAGTCACGACGTCACTGTGTTCCTCAGTTTCTTTAGGGCGGAACGCTTGAAGACATTCAAGAGTCTGATGATTCTAGAGGACTGCCTATAATTATTAATATTCTGTTCTGTATCAATGATCAAACTCTGACTCACAAATCCTGTCTCTGTCTTCCTCTGCAGAAAGTCATTGTATCCATATTCAGAACTAATGGGGCAAAGATAAGGGAGTTGAACATTATAGGCTTGGTCTATCGCAATATGTTTAAGAAAGACGCGCCGCCCCTTGAAATATCCGAGCATAACTTACACCTTACTAAAGGGATTGAAAGTCAAATTTTGCTCCGTCGCCCAAACTGAAAGAGGAGACCAAAGGCAAAGAACAACAAATACCGACCTAGTCCTTTCGCTGAAACGGAGGCTTCTACAAGTAGCCATGCAGCTAGAGCAGCAAGGAGCCACATTGGAGCGAAGCAGACAACCAAGAAAAAAAGAAGAACAAGGCCATTTAAATTCACACCCCCCACCTTCATGAAATTTTCAGAGAGAGACCAGCCGATAGGGAGGCTATTGCCGAATTCAAAGTTATTTAGAGCAGTAACTAAAAGAGGCGGAAATGTATCTGAGAGATTACTACCGCCCGTAGCGTCATTTACAGTGACCATTTCAGGATAAAGCCCATATGCCTTCGCCTTCTTTTCTTGAACCCACCTTTCCATATCCATATCAATGTGGCCTGTGATTGGCTCATCGATAATCTCTTTGAGGAAACGAGTTGTATAGATAGTTGCATGAGAACCAATGCTTCCCTTCACCTTTTTAATATCATCATCATGAACTTCAGGTGCTGCCCCTTTCAAAGTCAAAATCGTATTGGACCAAGGGTGATCATCATTGCAGAAGAAGCGGCAGCCTATATAGACAAGATCCCACTGGGCTGGTAACCTAGACATAGTGGACCGCATCCGCTCATTAAGATCATCGGGGACAATGGCATCATCTTCAAAGATGAGAATGGATGTATATCCATGCTCAATTGCTCTTTCCCAAATTGTATGATGAGAAAGAGCACAGCCTTTCATTCCATCTGTGCAAAATTGGTTACAGACAGGCGTGATTCGGCTATCGGATGCAACTTGGCTCCCTACCACGGCGGAGAAGCGCTCATATTCGATTCCTTGAGCCTTGAGTTGTCGGTCTATTCTGCGAAGTCGTTCAGTGTCTTTGTCAAGATTTATTACATAGACCTTATCAACTACACTGTTGACATAGGACATCCCTATTTATTCTATCCAATATATATAATGAGTTCAACCCAGAGTTCGCTTGCGAAGCGTGTTACGAATAACTATGTCGTGATTCCCGTTAATTACAGCGATTCTGTATTAAGTTCAGGTGTCTACATGTTAACAACAGATGCTTTTGCGCAATGGGCTTCCGACAATGCACTTTTCCTCAGCGTTTCGGGAAATACGTATACGACTACGCCTGCTAACTTTTATAATCTGATGATTCACACAGGCAATGGAATCTGGGCAGATAAGTATTATAGTCTTCCGGGCAATGGATATCTTGATCCTGGTGTCGTATTAACGGATCTTGGTAAGGATATCTATGTTGGTGTTTCTGGTGAAGCCAATATTCTGCACCTCCGTTTAATGCAGGCTCCTGGAAATCTGGCCGGTTTAGGCAAGAATGGCTGGGTTGGATATGTTGTTGTAGAAACGAATGCATCCGATATCTTTACGGATAACACGGGTAATACCCTGCCGTGTGTCAGTGTTGCGCGTCTTTAAAATGTCTCCTTAGTAGAATGAACACGCATCGCTACAACGTCCCTATCTTCGGAATCAAGAATTGGTATAAGAGTGAGATGGAGGCGGTTGGCCATCTGGCGTCCATGGAAGACGCGTATTTACGGCGCATGTATGCGAGCAAGGTGGTCAGCGGCATGAACCACCTCTCTAAGGCCATTGCTGAGAAGGAGGATGATTCTGGCTATGAGCACTGGAAGCGCGACCTCGGCCTCATGAAGAAGGCGGTGATGGCTGCCAAGGAGCATCTCAAGAAGGAGTATGAGGTCTCTGAGAACAATATCTCTTACAAGTGGAATAACAAGACCATGAAGAATAACAATAAGAACAAGACTGCCCCTAAGAGCTTGAATACCTGGTTGAAGACTGAGTCGACGCCTGAGGTAGAGGAGAATCTCATTAATGTTGGCAATCTCAATGAGTATGAGAATACTCTAAAGGCTGCCAATAAGGGCGTGGAACTCAATGAGGAGGAGAATCCTAAGACACTCCTTGGTGGTAAGCGTCGTCGCATGACTAAGCGGAGCAAGCGCACTCGCCGCTATTAGTGCTTACCGTCTAAACTTTAATATTAGAAACCTTTTTGAGCTTTCTAATATTAAAATTATGATGGATTATTAGTCGTTTGACATTAATTCTTAGAATTAAGTCACGACTTTACAGCACTTCCTTTTCTTCAAGGTTCTCTTCTTTCTAGAGCCACCCGTCTTCGGAGGGCAAACCACACGTCCAATGACAGCACAGCCGATGCGAGCTCCGCTGTGACCTGTTGTCTTACTATCTTCCTCTCCACCTAACCCAAGATCATCAGGATCTGCATGCACAATCATGGACCGACCCCACAGGTCTTCTACACTTAGATTACTGAGGGTATAAGTCTTCTCTTCCTCTTGCTTTATGTTGCCGAGGTCCCCCGTATGTCTTTCCCCTTCTGAGTCAGGAGGTCCACCATGTATCGTAGAGCCAGTCGTAAAGTGGTCACACGCCCCTTTGCATCCTTCTCCTCTGAGATCACCCGCCTTGTGAATATGGAATCCATGATCACCAGGAGGTAGTGCCGAAAAGTTGGCAACAATCGCGACGTCTGAGCCCATCTGTGAAAAGGTCACTTCACCTTTGACGGTTTCACTTGAGAAGACTGCCACTGCCTGCGCCATTTCTATTACCGTGACAACTTATAAATTAGAAAACTCTTTGAGTTTTCTAATTTATAAGTTCTATCACTCAATTAGTCGTATGACATTAATTATAATTAAGTGACGACGTTAGTCAATATTAAAAGTTATTGTTGAAATGGGATTTGCGAATGTAACGACAATTTGAGTCGTGGTGTGAATATTCCCTGCTGGCTCATTTGAATAGATTTGAGTATATTGATTACTATTATAAATTACATATGTTACAGATGGAGTATAAGAGGGATCTATTAATGTATATGTATCTGTTGGACTTAGTAAAGTATTTGGCACAGTTGCCAAAAATCCAATGTGAGTAGCAAGACTTATTGAAGGATCTACATTAATTAAACTAACTGTTAAGTTTTTTGTTTCTGTAAATGTAAAGGTATTTTGATAAGAGGTTGATCCGTTAAAGACAATACCAGATAAATCTGCGTATACTGTTTGAGGAACAGGAGCAGTAGGTGTAACAGAGTTCGAAGCGACAGATGGATCTGAGTCACCTATAGCATTACGTGCAGTCACTGTAAATGTATAGGATGTTCCATTTGTTAGAGGACTAAAAACTAGGGAATTGGGATTACTTGATAATTGAGTTCTTGTTACATTAGTGCTTGATCTTACTACATACGCAGTAATAGTCGATCCACCATCTGTTACAGGAGGATCCCATGTGATAAGGGCAACTGCATCACCCGCAGTTGCCACCACATTGCGCGGAGGAGAAGGAGCTGTGGCAACTGTAATTGGTGCAGAGACTCCAGGAAGAGAAAATCCAGCCACATTCTTTGCATACACACTAAATGTATAGGACACCCCAGTCGTGAGGCCTGTTATAATTGCAGGCGCAGTTACAGAGAGGACCGTAGTGGTAGGAGGAGATGATACCACCTTGTAATACAGAACAGGAGCCTCGCTCTTTAGAGGCGGCTGCCAGTTTAGAATTATAGATCCATTTTCCAGTGAGCCACCGACCATTAAAGGGGGCGTGGGGACCACCGTGGAGTGGACCACGCGACCTTGCCGTCCGATGAGATACTGCATTCTCTCGCGATCCGTCTTGAACTGATATTTCTTTCCCTTGGCAGCATTGGCGGCATCATAGGCAGCCTTGCTCTCATAGACCGTATTGGCCGCATTCTGAACTTGCTTGTTTTCAAAGATGAAATCACCTGTTACAGGGTAGGCTGGCGGCGGAAAGTTCGTTTGTCCCGAGCTCATTCTATCAGTAACAGTAGAAATTAAGAAGGTAGATTTCCAGTGACCCATAGTATTGCATTCACGATGAGTTGAACTGCTGCATCTTTATTATATGACATATATGCATTGAATCCCACTAAATTGGCACTAGATACTGAGTTAATTGCAATAAAGGGATATCCCGTGCTTGTAAAGTGTGCAATTGTGGTAGCTCCGCTTTGAAGTGATACTGCTCCATTTGAGATTATAGATCCTACTCCTAAACTTAATTCAATTCCAGTTGTTATGGGATTGACAACATCGATAGCATAATTGCCAGTTGGACTATTAGTCAGTTCATGGGCTTGGAAGGGAGTAACTGTATAATCCATATCAGGAGGAGCTAAACTCCATATAAGTGAGCTACTAATCACGTGACCACCTGCGGCTACGAAGGTGGAGAGTGCAGCGCCGAGGCCTGATCTACCTTGAAATGTTGGTTTTGAAAATATATAAACAACATCAATATTTGCTTTGAGTATACTGTTTCCATTATAATTATCATCCACAACTGTATTAAATATAATGCCTGAGTTTGTGTAACCAAGATCATGTAATCTATTACGTATAACAATAACTAGAGGACTTACATCAAGATTACCAATAATCATAATCCTGAAGACAACTGAAGCATTGGGATTGGTAGGTGTTACAGAGTTTGAAGGGACAGATTGTAATGAAGAGCCTATGGCATTTAATGCCTCTACAGTAAATGTATAGGGGGTTCCATTTGTGAGGCCTGTAACAGTTGCGGTAGTTTCAGGAAATGTAGCTGTGCTTTGTTGAGAATCAGGAGTTGATGTAACCACATATTCCTCGATAACTGAGCCACCGTTTGTAAGAGGTGGGTCCCAAGATACAGTTGCTTGACCAATTCCAGCCGTCGCTACCACATTGAGGGGTGGAGAAGGGACTGTGGCAGGTGTCAAAGGTGCAGATATCCCAGGGAGAGAAAAACCGGCCACATTCTTTGCAGTAACAGAAAATGTATAGGGTGTTCCATTTGTGAGGCCCGTAATAAGAGTGCTCGTTGTTACAGAGAGCACAGTAGTGGTAGGAGGATTTGATACAATCTTATAATATAAAACAGGGGCTTCACTCTTTAAAGGCACGGTCCAATTAAGAGTTACAGAGCCATTTCCTATCGTGCCAACAACCATTAAAGGGGGAGTGGGGACAACCGTGGAGTGGACTACACGCCCTTGTCTACCAATAAGATACTGCATTCTCTCGCGATCCGTCTTAAACTGATATGTCTTTCCTTTGGATGCTTTGTCCTCATATACCGTATTTGCTGCATTCTGAACTTGTTTATTTTCAAAGATAAACTCGCCCTTTAGAGGATAGGTAGGTGGCGGAAAGTTTGTTTGACCCGAGCTCATTCTAATAGGGGGCACCTTTTTTAGAGCACCCCTTCCTGAAGTACGGTCCGACCGTTCCGCCTAAATTTGATTTCTTTTCTGGCTAAAGAGGAATACAATGGCACAGGACACAGGCAAATTCAGAACACAGAGTCTGGACCAATTCTATACAAAGAAGGACGTCGCTGAGAAATGTGTAGCGACAATTCTACAAATTGCCCCACATACAAGAACCTATCAATGGATCGAGCCGTCGGCAGGAAAGGGGACTTTCTTGAAGGCTCTTCCAGCCACTGTGAATCGTCTCGGTATTGATCTTGATCCCAAGTCCCCTTTCGTTAAAAAAGGTGATTTCCTTCTTTGGGAGCCGTCAGGACAAAGTCCCAAGATTGTCTTTGGAAATCCCCCCTTTGGTAGACAGAGTTCGACAGCAAAAGCCTTCATTCAGCACGCAGCCTCCTTTGCATCTGTGATCGCCTTTATCTTACCCAGATCCTTTGTGAAGCCGAGCATGTCCAATGCCTTTCCTCTGACCTTTCACTGTATTCATACAGAGTCTGTAGAAAAGGATGCGTTTGAACTGAATGGATCTCCCTATGATGTTCCCTGTGTCTTTCAGATCTGGGAGAAACGGGCCCAGCCGAGGAGCGTTGCAAACAAAATCCAGGAAGAGGGATTTACATATGTGAAAGAGAACTATCATATCGCCTTTCGCAGAGTGGGTGGCCTCGCTGGCAAGGCATATCTTCCTGGCGATCATTCAGCGCAGAGCCATTACTTCTTGAAGCTGGAGGACCGAGCCCTCCCCTATTGCGCCTCTATCATTGAAAAAATAAATAAGCATGTCTTTCCTTCTAATACTGTGGGTCCTAGGAGTCTTTCTAAAACAGAGGCGAATGAGGTGATTAATGCAATTATCCTTGAGCAAACACGCGTGGAGGAGAGTGAACCTGCGCCAGAACAGGAGAGCCTCTGAAGATGCCACCCTCTGCCCTCGCAACCACGAGCTCAGGGTGCCTCTCCACGAAGGATGTGAACTTATTAAAGGAGCACTGGAGACGACTCTGTGTTGAGTTGCACTTGGGATTCAGATAGAGGGCTGAAGAGCCCATCGCCTTCAGTGCAACCCGCTGGGCCTCCTTGATCGCCACCTTTTCTTCTGCCGTCGGCGAACGGTTCGCGGGCACCGCCTTGATCACCGTGTCGAGCATATCCAGCTGCGACCTGGTCATAGGGCCAAAGAGAGCCTCCTTTGCGCCTGTCAACTTGAGCTCAACCACATCCTTGAGCATCTTGTTCTCACCAACCTGCTCATAGGTCACGACAACAAGGTGAAAGCTCTCGCCGCTGCTGACCTCATCAAAGACGCGGAGGGCGTCGCCCATGCAGATGGTATTGGGGGTTCCAGTTGTCTTTACCGAGATATTGTCACTGCTCAGATGATTGAACTGGGCAGGCAGATCGAACTTGGAATTGTAGCGAATCTGGGCCAACTCTTCTAGCGTTGCCTTGTAGACATTTGTAAGAAGATCGCGCTCCCACTTGAAACCGTGCTTCTGAACTTCTGCCATTTTACTCTTGTATAGGTTGGATGCTAATTCCTGGCTAGGACCACCTTTTCAATTTTATCTAAAGTTGCCAAAGAAAGGCAACTTGTGAATTTCAATATTGATCCCCTTTTCAATGTAGAGGCGTGAGAGCCCTGACTCTGACTCAGGGACATCCACCTCATTGCAACCAGGATGCCCATCATTTTGTTTTATCCATTGTAACTCTCTAAGTAAAGACTCCTTGTGTCTTGTCTTGACTGAAGACACTGCGTCTTCATACTTCTTATAGGCAAACGGATACGGATCTCCGTTCTCAATTACGATGTAGACATAATCCATTTTGCTAAAATTGGAACACCCCTTCCTTCATTTTTATGGTATAATGTATACTCAGTGTTCTCTTTGTAAGGAGGCGGGTCACACTATGATGAAGTGCCCAGATCTTACTGCCCCTTTGAAGCCAGGCTTTTATTCTGGAGGGGGCGGAGGTGGTTCTCACAGTGACGATGAGGACGAAAAATTGAAGGTTGTTCTTCCTGCTATTTTGGTAAGCAGTAAGAATGACCAACAAGTTTCATTCTTTTATCGAGGAGAAGAAGGCGGCGGCTGTCTCCAAGCGCGGCCCGCGCATTTATGAGAAGCCAGTAAAGAAGGAGACAATTAACTGGCGGAGTGCAAAGCCAGAGGAAAGGGATGCTCATCTAGTGGAGAAGAAGTGGAAGGAGCAGGAGCGAGCCCTTGGTCGCGCCGCTAAGTATTTCTAAACAATCGTGCAGCGCCAATCTGAGATATCATAATCATCAGGCTTCTTCTCCTCAGCCACAGGCTCCTCCTCGCGCATCCTCTTTGGAGCCCCCATAATAATTGAGAGCTCCTCCTCAGGGCTCCACCCCATCTTTTTACTGAACTCCATTGGATTCACGAGGAGAAACTCCTCAGGAGTCACGCCATACTTGGCAGCGAGATAGCGGATATTCGTGTCAAAGGTCCAACGGCCAGCGGAAGGATCCAGCTTCTTTACGAAGTTCCTGGCACGGACTGCAGGCCAGAAGGTGTCAGTTGAGCGAGTGGGCTTGATAGTAGACGACATCCTTTCTAATTTTTGTTTGCAGCGGCCCCCATTTCAAATTTACTACCGGTGGCGCTCAAAATTAAGGAAGCTCTTTGAGCTTCCTTAATTGTGAGGCCTTCCACCATAAACGTCGTAAGTGCCGACCAAGGCCGACCCTTAGGGTAGGACATTTAAATTAAGGAAGCTAAAGCTTCCTTAATTTAAAGTCACGACGGTGGATATAAAAATTGAATTACTTCTTTTCTCTTCTGAACATAAAATGCTAGTAAGATTACTTGGCCTTTCTTATTTGATATTCTCCGCCACGGCAACAATTCTTAGTGATACAGGCTGTCCTTGTGTCCAACCTTGTTCTTTCTGGGGAGCGCAGCAAAGTAAATGGTGTGTTACAGATCCTTCTTGCGGGACAAATCAATCTGGCTTTGCTGCAGCAGATCCTTGCACCCTCGCAGGATTCCCCACGCTCTCCGTTACATCCGGCCCCCTTTACACAGGTCAGAATCTCACTGTAAACTGGACATCTCAGAATATTCTTAATGAAACGGTCCGTATTAAGGTGGGTCCTACAACTCTTGCCTCTGTAAATGTAACAGATGGCACGTATACAGGTCACATTACTACAGCATCTGTGAATACATTCATTGTGCTTAGCACAATTTCGAGCCCTGCTGTGAATGCAAGCAGTTCCCCCTTTACAGTGCTTCAGAGTGTTCTATCACCTCTTCTTGTTTATGTTAATGGCTCCTTTATCTGTGATGGGCGAAACGTGACGATCACGTGGAACGGCACAGGAGATGCGTCACAAGGCCTTGCAACTGTTAGCATTCGCAGCTCATTCGGTGGTGGAGGCGGCACTACAGTAGGAAATCCGATCTCCATCTTCTTTCAGGGAAATGCACTTATTCCCTATACACTTCCTGCAACCTTCTCTCCTTCAACATTCACTACATATAGCGCAAGGCTCACAGTAATAGGTCAGAGTGGACTTACGTATACAGGAACGTCCTCTTCATTCAATCTTCTCGCAGGCCCCTCTCCATCTCCAACATCCTCTTCAACACCTACAGCAACACAGACGCCGAGTCAGACTCCTTCTCTGGGATCCTCCATTTCAAGCACATCTACTCCTACACCGACAAATACGCCGAGTCAAACGCCGAGCCCTACAGCCTCCCTCACAGTGGGCGCAACTCCTTCTGAAACACCGACGGTCACACCTACACCCTCTATCACGTCAACACCCACTGCCTCTCCTCTTAATTATATCGCGATCGCGGCAGCTCAGACAGCGGCCTCTTTAACGAATCTGGAAATTGTGATTGGTGCTTCAATTGGGGCTCTTCTAGTTCTGTGCACAGGTGGCTGTATTGCATACAGGGCCTATACACGTGCTGAATTAAGAAAAAGAAGGCTACAGAGAGCTTCTGTAGGGGCGCGAATGGGTGATGCGCAGAGATTATATGGTCAGGGTCATGTAAATCCTCTAGCGGTCTATAACAGACGTTAGACCTCCTGTAAAGGTTGGCCATTAAAGGTTGGCCTCAGAGGTTTAGTAAACTGGGAAAGGGTGATTAGTAGAATGATGATTAAACATGGTGTGAAGAGGATAGTAATTGCTAACAAGACAGTATAGATATCACTGTTTGTTGTTAGGGTGCCCATGACTACAAAGAGTGTCATAATACAACACAAGATGAATGCCATGTTAGCATCATTTTGTGTTGCCATACTATCTTTTCTTTAGTATCTAACCTCAATTTTACCGAGTAAGAAGAAGGTTCCTCAGCTTCACGTCCTGCTTATGAAGAATGCGGAACCAATCATTCTTCTGTCCAACGGTCATGTTCGTTCTAAGCTTCTCCTCAATCTGATTAATCTTATTGAGGATCTCGGTGATCTCATTATTGATAGACATACTAGTAAAAAATAAATGGGGTGCCTCCCTTTCAAATTTATTCATCCTTCTTTGCACGGAGCCGCTTCAGCTCGTCACGTAGAAGGTGAACAAGCTCCAGGCGGAGGGAATCAAGCATCTCTTCCCTTGCATTTCCAAAGCGAAGGTTCACAAGGGCTGGGCCAACTTTGAAGGACTCATGAATTGACTTAGTTAGTAGTGAGCTTACAGCAATGAAGAGGATAAATAGAAGGGCCTTTGCTAGAAAGTTGAGCCAATCATCGAGGGCCATTTTGTTACTTATCTTTTAGGGCGGGCCAATTTCAAATTTAACCCTAGTAGTGATTACCATACTTATAGAAGAAGTTGTCCATAAAACTAGAGAGTTTGAGGTCAGAGAGGCCAAGGCGACGCCCAATAGGAATAGGGTTCGTCTTCAGAAGCTCCTCAGGCGTAATATGCAGTCTATCAGCCATATAGCGAATATTCGCGTCAAAGGTCTGACGACCCAGATCAGGGTTCAGAGCCTTGACCATGTTTCTGGCGCGAATAGCTGGCCAGAAGGCATCTGTGTTGCGGGTCGGCTTGAAGATACCATCCTTTGGAGCTGAAACAGGAAAGGGAGATGGCTTGAACTGCGGCTTCTCTGTCACGTGGGTGTAGTGACCAAGGCCACCAAGATTGACAGTGCGCACCTCCATAGTGGAAGCGGCGAGGGCTGCCTCTGCTTCCTGTAGCTCCTTCTTTAGGGTAGCAACGCGGTTTACGAGTTCCATGTGAGCTGACATCTTTCTTATAGGAAGACATTTCAAATTTTTACAAAAAAATGTTTTCTTTTGTTTTTGTTTTTTATTTTTGTATTTGTATTTACTGGGGAACCGCCTTCTTAGCAGCGCGCTTCGCAGCGGCTGCCGCCTTGGCCTCTGCTGACCAGGGCTTGCGCGCCTTGACAGGCTGTGGCTGCGGGATCACAGGAGAGGGTGCAGGTGCCTCTGCTTGCGCAGGTGCGGCCTTCTTGAAGTCAGCCTCGAAGAGTGTATACTCCTCTGCGTGGCTAGAGCGCCAGTGCTTGGCGAAGAGGAGGGCAACGCCGCGCTTGTTCTCTGCACCGGCCTTGAAGGCGGCGTAGTCAGAGGCGTGCTCCTTGATCACGTGGCTGAGCCAAGAGGCGGCAACGCCAGGCTCGCGGGGAACCTTGGGCTCTGCCTTGACCTCCGCCTTGACCTCCGCCTTGGCAGGCTCCGCCTTAAAAGTGCGGTTTACGATCTCAGCATCAATCGCAGCGCGGAAGGTCTGGAGAGCATCGAGGGAGAGCGAAGAGAAAGACATTTTATCTGTGAGAAGAGTGTTATTGTCTTTGGGAATGCTATCTAATGGCACCATTGACGCTTTCAAATTTTTGGACATCGTTCAATGCATTCTTCGTGTAAAAAAAGAGCTTGATTAAGAACGCTTCAGATCTACTTGCAGGCCTCACAATACTTCATCCCTGGCCCTGTGACCTTGTGCTCTCCGCAGTCTTTGCACATAGGAAGAACGAGAGGCTTCTTGATCTTTACGATCTTGATCGTGCCGTCAGGCATCTGAACACGAACAGGCATCTTGTTCTTTGCTTAGATGGATACTCCATCTTCTGGCTCACGTCCTTTCAATTTTACACGAAAAAGAGGGTTTTCTTTCTTTTTGTGTTTGTGTTGTTTTTATTCTGTTTTCTTTATCCTAAGGGTCGGCACTTACTCCGTCTCCAGGTCCGCCGGCTGCGGGAAGGCGCGGTCGATCTTGCCCGCCTTCTCGTCGAAGCGGCCGATCCAGTCGAACTCCTCAGAGATCACATCTCCGCGGCCGTTCTTGAGGTAGGAGGCCTTCTTGAAGGTCCACGGGACGAACTTCGTCAGAGGATCCTCTTCGTCCTCGTCCTCGTCCTCCTCTGCCGCGGGCGGCGGCGGAGCGGGGGCCGCGACAGGCGCGGGCACCTCAGCCTTCTTGGCCTTGGGCTTCTTCTCCTTCTTCTCCTCCTTCTCCGCGATGGCGGAGGAAGAGGGAGAGGCGCTAGGGCTCTTATTCTTGCCAGCGAGAGCCTGCTTGCTGACCTCAGGGCGCTCCCAAGAGGAGTGCTCCGCGAGGATCAGCTCAGAGGTCCAAGAGCTGTAGTCAGCGTTCTTGGCCTTGAGCATGCCGCAGAACTGGGTCACCTCTACGCCCGTCTTGATGTTCGCAGCCTTGAGGGCGGCGCGCACGGACGAGGTGAACTTGATCCAGTCATTGGGCTCCTTCTTGGGCGCGTCAGGGTCCTTCTCCTTCTTGGCCTTCTTGATGGAAGGGGCGGAAGAAGAGGGTGCCGAGGGCACTGTCTTGCCGCTCAGAGCGGCCAGAACGGCGCGCTGCAGGAGCGTCTCGAGGTCAGAGGCGGTCATCGTAACGAGCATCTGGGTAGAGGCCATTTTAGATGGGTTTCTTTCAGAGTGTATTGCTTTGAAAGGTGATAGTAGCCTAGCAAAATCGCCCATTCAATTTTTTTGTAAAATTGAATGGACCGGTAAAAATCGGCATCTTGGCCTCTTTGACGCCCTCTTATATGAACTCATTCAATTTGGCAAAAAAATTGAATAAGCTCATTTTAGCTCTTGTTATTACCTCTTTCAAAGTATATCTTTAAAGAGATTAAAACAAAAATGCCTTCTCGCCCTCTCGACGCCCAGAGCCTGCTCTGCGAGACCGCCCTCGACTCTGTCGTGGACCGCGAAGAGCCCTATGAGCTCTGCGACCTCCGCACCCGCCTTGCCGCGGATCGCGAGAGACTCCAGAGGCACCTCGAGAACCCAGATAGCCCCTATGCGAGCTATCTCGGCCTTGACGGGCTCTTCTGGAAGCTCTGCTTCTCGTGGGCAGATCTGCAGGACTTCGTCGAAGAGGCCAACCGCAAGCTCATCAACGAAGAGCGCGGCTTCCGCTCTGAGTGGCTCTGCGTTAAGGAGCTCGCAGACGGCTCTATCGTGCCTGACCGCCCGCGCATCCACCGCCGCCAGACTCTGTCTGACTATGCGCTCTGGTCTGGCTCTGACGAGTTCCCCATCACCGCGTGGGAAGAGGAGGACTACGAGGCCGCCACGGAAGACTTCTCTCCCGATGAGAATGAAGAGGAGCGCATCCCTTGGGAGGACTACGATCAAGACGACCTCAATAAGATGGATCGCCAGCTGAGCCGCGGATACTAAAGAAAACCCATAAAGTCACGATGGTAAATTAAAAAATTCACCCTTCTTTTTTATTGGTCTCTTTTGCAAATGCAAAAATTGAAAGGCCCTCGCCTTGTAAAGATAGCACGGTTTCAGATCATCTACTCTGCAACCATAACGCAAAGATGGTGTTCACCCTCTTCTCTGCCGCCGACGTGCTCAAGATGAACGAGGACTGGATCAACCGCAGCCATGATGTCTTCGTCAAGAAGATCGTTGACGACTTCGTTGCGATCCACATTGACCGCGCCATTAAGAGGGACGTGCGCGGCCTGATGATTGACCAGATCAAGCATGCGCGCTCGGTGAAGGACCTCAGTGTCGCATCTGGCCTCTGCTACGAACCAGATCATCGTTTCTGGATTGACCGCCAGAGTATGACCATCAAGCAAGTCATCTACCGCACGGACGCCCTTGAGCGCCTTGCGGCAGAGCTTGGCCCACAGATCAAGGTCAGGCCTCTCTACTTGAACGATGTTATCTACATCATGATCGAGTTCTGGCCAACCCACTAGATAATACAGAAATATCTTACTTATTTATTTTTTTGTAAAATTGAAGTCACCTCCGTTCCCTTCTGAAAGTATCCCACTAAAGAACACAATGGCTTCTATCCAAGAGGTTCGCGCCGTCGTCGCCGACTACAAGGCGAAGCTTGCAGAGGTTGAGAAGAAGCTGGCAGAGATGGAGCTTGCTAGCCCAGACCGTCCTTTCCTGAGCAATGAGATGGAGGATATGGTTCTTGTGATGGAGAAGCGCAAGGCCTACAAGACTAGCTGGAAGAAGGCAGTTAGTGACGGGCTTCTTGAGAATGTCCAGCGCATTCTCGAGGAGTGCTATGACTACTTTCTTGATCCTGACTCTGATCTAGATTCAGAGGCTACAAAGGCCCAGATTGGAGAGCTCAACTCACGCCAGTGGCAGCTCTTCACTCTGCGCGTCATTCAGTATCTGAGGCAGCAGGGCTCTTTCTCTAGGGAGGAAGGCGGGTTCGATACCTTCGAGGACACGGCGGGCGGCTGCGATGAGATCACGCAAGATGCTGGATTCTTTCTTATCGAGAATCCTGATTGGCAGCCCAAGTAGACGCCTCTTAAAACAATAAGAAACAAAATAAAAACACTCTTACTTTTTAAATGCAAGAGAAAATCGACACCAGGCCCTCAAAAAAATTGAACGACATTTCGCCCTAGTTTGTTATCATCCCTTTAAAAGCTTCTATCTTTAAAGACTCTAAAATGGCCTCTTCCCAGATGATCGTCTCCCTGACTGTTGCTGACTTCGAGAACATCGTGCAGCGCGCTGTGCTTTCCGCTCTGAGCGGCAAGTCGGTTCCTGTCACTGATGGCAAGAAGATCAAGAAGGCTAAGAAGGAGAAGGACCCGAACGCCCCTAAGAAGGAGCCGAACGACTGGATCAAGTTCACCACCAAGGTGCGCGAGGTTCTCAAGTCCGCCAATATCAAGGCAGGCGTCGAGGTCACTCAGTTCTGTGGCATGCTCAAGAACAAGAATGCGGACTACGCCTCTTGGACTCCTGAGGCTATTCTGACGGAGCACTCTAGCTGGACTCGCCCTGAGGTCAGCAAGCAGGCTCTCGCTAGCAAGAGCGCAGAGCCTTCTCCTGCATCTGCTACAGATGCCAAGAAGCCGCGCAAGCCGCAGAGCGAGGAGACCAAGAAGGCGGCTGCTGAGAAGCGCGCGGCCACGAAGGCGGCAAAGGCGGCGGCCTCTGCGCCTCTGCCGGCCTCGCCTGCTCCTAAGGCGCCTGCGGCTAAGGCCTCTGCCCCTGCGGCAGATGACGAGGACAGTGCCACGGACTTCGCGCCCTGGACCTTCAAGAAGGCATCCTACCTCAAGAACAAGCGCGGCGATGTTCTCTCTGAGGAGTATGACTGGATCGGCCGCTTCGATGAGAAGACGGGCAAGATCGATCGCGCCTTCCCGAAGCCGGCCGATCTGGAGGAGGAGTAAATAAGCACCAAGGTAAAAATAAATAAAACAAAAAAAGAAACAAAAGAAACAAAAGAAAAAATTTTTTTGAAAATTTGAAAGTTCCTTTTAATAGGATCGCTGTGAACAGATGGCTCACAAGTTAATCGTCACTATTAGTGTGCTTAAGATCCAGCTCTGGTGGCGTCGCAAACGTGGAATGAGGTGGGATTCTGAGTCAGATTCCATGGGTTGGAGCAGTGACTCATCGTATGATGAGCGGTATTCTTCTTGGCTACGCTAAAATTGAACTACATCGGCCATATCTATAATGTGATGGATCCACGACCCACAATTGATGTGGACGCAGGGTTTTGTGCAGCCTTAGATAAGAAGAGACGAAAGGAGTTGCGAAAGCATATTCACTCTACACGTCTGTGTAATCGCATTGTAAAGTCTTATAGGGATCTACAGATAGACCTCATACACAAACTTTGTAAAGAAACAAAGAAAGAGGCAAAGCTCTCCTCAGTGGATCCAGATCCATACAGTAAGGATTATGTGTTCTACTGTCTAAAGCTATCGTAAAAAATTGAAAACACCACCCCCTTTTTTTAGTTCATCTAATCATACACATAAAACAAAATGAAGTGCTCTCACTGCAAGGCCATGATGACGAAGAAGGAGGTGGAGGGCTTCAACCCTTCTATGAATCGGCAGTCTGATGACCGCAGCAACTACTGTTGGGAGGGAGAGTATGATGATGCCTTTGTCTCTCCTCTCTGTGATAAGTGCTATTGGCCAGATGATGATGGTTTTGTCGAGAAGAAGGAGGAAGAGGAAAAGCCAGATTCAATCTGGGAGGATCGTGAGGATGATTTCTACCCAGAAGAAGAGGAAGAGGAGTTTGCCCTTCCTCAGAAGGAAGCTCCTCTTGAACCGTGCAATTGCAGGCACAAGGGTGAGACGAGCGCTAATAAGCATACAGATGACTGCCTCGTCAACTACGAGGGAGTCGTGTATTAAAAATTGAAAAGACCTATTCCAGATAAGTTAATAACCCAGTAAAAGAGAGATACAAATGGATCCACAGATCAAGACGGAGCGCAAGAAGAAGAGTGACAAGGCCAAGGAGAAGTTCGACCGAAACGGTAAGTTCACCCAAAAGGCGGTGCGAGCGATGGAGGCACTGAAGGAGAAGAAGGGTAAGTAAATTTGAAACTAACCCACCCCCATTATTTTTTAACTAAGATCAAAATGGCAACGTGCTGCGCGTTCCGTTTGCGCGACATGACAGCGTGCCAGCACGCTCCTTCTCGGGGGACAGATCTCTGTGCAAATCACGCTGACTTCTATAATATCAGAGTTTGGTCGCGGAGGTTCTTGCGCATCGACAGCATTTATCTTCTCCAGGGTATCACCTATGACCAGATGATCACAATTGGCCGTCTTCAGAAGATTGTTGAATATTCTCTGAAGAGTGGAAAGATCGTCCTGACGCAGGAAATGGTTGCGGCCCTTGAGACAGTTCCAGAGGATCGGTGGGATATTCCCCATACGTCACTTGTAGATGTCTTTACAGTTCTTTGTGGAACGGGGCTTGTGTCTCCTCTCTGGAACATGAGGCTCTTCAAGCATTGTATCTATACAGCGATGAAGATGAGGAAGCCCGTCTTCAGAGACGTGTGGTCTCCTATTGACTATCGCCTTGGCCCTTTCCTTATGAACCCTTTTGTCACTCCTCTCTATGTTATCGGTAGGGCCTTTACTGCTTACAGGAATCTTATGCAGAGAGTTCTAGATAGAGATACGTATTATTATGAGTTTCTAAAGGAGTGCTTTGCGCATCCCAGCTTTCAGAGCGGGCTCATGATGTCTGATGAGATTATCTCAGCTTCAATTGCTAATAAGAAGGAGTTCGAGGAGTTGGTCCGCAAGGCTATTGGACCTGCTAGGCGCGCAGAAAAGAGGCGACTGAAGGCACAGGCCGATCAGATAAAGGAGGAGATGATTTCAAAGGTGTGGCATCCGCGGAATGTCGAGCGCTGGCTTGAATTAGGTGGATGGGATCTTGTGGAGATGATGGAGAATTCACGCACCAAAAAAATTGAAGCTGAGCCTGTCCAGTAGAGGTATACTCACTATCGCTCAAAATGTCTGTCAATATGAAGCAGATGAAGAATAAGCGCGCCGCAATGGAGAAGAAGCAGAAGCGCAATCTTGCCATTGAGAATGCGGCCCTTGATGATCCAGAGTCTCTCTTTGGACGCGCGCTGCGGGCGCGTGGAGACGGATGGTTTGACATTGTTCTTCAGCATGAGAAGCATCGCGCCGAGCTCTTTGAGACTCGTGCGCGCATTGGCGGTCACAGTGTGGCACGGATCAATGTGAATGATATTATTATCGTCGCAAAGAGTGGTAATATCTACGAGATTCTTGGCCTGATCAGCACAAAGAGTGCAAAGGGTCTTATTAAGGAGATGCGTATTCCGTCTACGCTCTTAGTTGAGCGGTCCGAGGAGGATGGAGAGAATGGTGGTATCGAGTTCGATGACACTATTGAGGAGAAGCCTGACGGTGAGCAGGCAGAGATTGATATCGAGGCGATTTAAATTACAAATAAAAAATTGACATTTCATTTACTTATTTATTTTTTTAAGATAACAAATGCATAGTATAATGCTGCCAGGGGAGTTTGCAATCAAGGATACCGCACTAGATGCAAACTCACGATACTACCTCTTTGCAACCTCTCATAGTGGAGAGGATGACTTTCAGAATGTATATAGGTATGAAAGTGATTCTCAGTTTAGTATAAGCACTCACGATGGATTTCCGTTTACGAATGAAACAAGAGTTGTATACCAGGTTGGTGATGAGACTCTAGATAAGAAGATTCATTTCTGGTATTCGGGTATTGATCTCGTTCCTTCTTATGAGCCATCAACTAGAATTCCAGTTCTTGATTCTAAGGACAGCATGTTTCTCTTTCGCAAGATCTATCTTAAGACAGTAAGGATTGTGGGCGATGATGTTGAGACTCGTGTGAGGGCGAATCGCATTCATCGGACAAATCAGAACATTGCAATGGATCTTATTAACCCTACTGCAACTCTAGTAAGGTATCGCGCGGCAACTCCTCCGCCAATTCGGCGAGTCACCGAGAGTGGTGGCGCACCACCTTCTGCCGGCGGTCCTTCTTCATATATTTCTCCACCCGCTACCCCCCTACTTCTTAGTAGGAGTGCAGAGCACAATACTCTTAATATCCCACCTCATGCAATTGCAGCTATTGTTCGTGGACTTGTAAGTGAGAATAAGGGGTGTTGTATCACAATGAGTCCCTTCTCAGAAATTTCTACAATTGGAATCACTCCGTGCTTTCACTGCTTTGAGGGCGAAGCACTTGAGAAGTGGATCAGTAAGAATCCGAGCTGCCCAGAATGTAGGTCAGAGGTTAAGATTATTAAGAAGTATTCTCAGACAGTTGCAGCTGCGATTTAATCTGGATGTTTACTTCTCTCTAAAATAGAAATGCTAGGAATTATCTTAACCTACTTTTCTTTTCCAGAGATTTTATCATATCAGTTATCTAACTTTAAGAAATATGTTAAAACTAACTATACTGTCTTTGTAATTGATGACAGTCCATCTGGATTAGCAGAGTTAAAACAAGAGGGTGTTAGATACTTCAAGCACGATAATAGTGGTGTAACTGCTCCTTCTGCCCGACACCAGAATGCTGTAAATTTCGGCCTCAAAAAGGCTCAAGAAGCGGGTTGCAACACTTTTCTTGTTTTTGATAATGATATGATCTTCTTGACAGAATTTAATCTTCCATCGGGTTCATGGTATCTTCCTCAGTTCAGAGGAAAGTTAGAATATAGTTGGTTGAACTTAATCTATCTTGAAAAGATACATAGGTTTGATTTCAAGAACTGCTCTGTAACAGGAGAAAGAAGCGATTCAGGAGGAAACTATATTGGAAAAAATAAGATAGTATCAATATGTGATCATGGAAAGGTAAACATAGAAAATGGTTTTATGACTTCATATCTGTCAGAGTATAATGAATTATGTAAGAAATATAATATCCCTGTGTGGTATGATATCTTA
>Ga0208379_1000126_pt1 | contig 36385 bp, 56 predicted proteins | sample CryBogCBE02Aug07_FD_184559 | JGI IMG/M metagenome (GOLD analysis project Ga0208379, IMG submission 184559) | Freshwater microbial communities from Crystal Bog, Wisconsin, USA - CBE02Aug07 (SPAdes) | ecosystem: Environmental > Aquatic > Freshwater > Lake | place: Crystal Bog, Wisconsin, USA... | reverse complement strand
ATATTTAAGAATAGGAACAGCCTTATATTTTTTTGTGTTAACGCTACTGGCTATCTTTTTGCTAAATGTTTCAAATATGGGTTTCTTAGTTTCAATATCAACGATTACCCATGAAGCGGTTGTTTTTAGTGATGTCATAAACATTACGCACCTTTCACAATTGAATGAGGAAAACAAAAGACGTAGCCGTTCTCAATTCCGCCATATGTCATACCCTCTAAATTCCAATTGAGGTTATTTTTCTTAACCAGCTCTTTAACAGCTTCAAAATGGCTTGATTCATCACCGCTTGAATATGGATAAGCAATCGTTGCACTGAAGCCAGACGATGTAAACGCTTTGATTCGCGCACCTCTATGGTTTGTAGGCGCTATAAATTTTGTTTGTATTGCAATCATAAAATACTCACTTTCTAGGTTAGGATTAAATATATAGTTTAACTATATGTCTATAAATATATATGATTAATTGCTTTATGTAAATAGTTTTTTAAATTATTTTTTATTTTTTTAGTCTATAGTCTATAATATATATCTATAGACTAATTAGTTTGATAGTAATTATCTATTTAGTCTATTAGGATCAAACTTAGACTGACATAAGTTTAGTGAGATAGTCACACTTCCCCCCTCATAGAATCCATAAAAGGGACAATGGACAATCTACTTACCTATGATCTAGACTAATACAACGTATCCTATTGATTTCAATAGGGATTCTAGGGTAGATAGAAAGATATAAATTCTATAATTCAAGTTTGGATTTTCAAAATGGGCAGGAGTCGGTGAGGTGAGTGCCCCATACCAAGTTCCCCCCAAAAAAAAATCGTGTTTTTCTGTTTCTAAATTCGTGTATGATTTAGTTAATTAAGGAATAGGAGAGAAATAGATGACAAATATTGTGATAGAGAAAGATATTGATTTACCAGCAGAGAGGACAAGACATAGTTATCCATATAGAGAGATGGATATAGGGGATAGTTTTTTTGTAGATGGTGGGAAGATTACTGTCATGTGTAATAACAATTACAGGATGAGTAAGTTATTAAAGAAGAAATTTATTGCTCGGGTTGAGGGGAAAGGGGTACGGGTATGGAGAACGGTATAAATGGGGTTGAGAAGTTAATTGAGGTAGCTGCGGATGATGCGAAGAAGGCGTATATGCAACGTGTCTGGGCGATGAATAAGGATCAGATTTTTCATGAGTTGATGCGTGTGCATGGTGAGAGTTCGAGATTATTGACGATTGCGCAGAATGAGATTAATCGTTTAAGAGAATTGTTGGAGTTTGATGACGGGGATGCCATACATTAAGCCAGAGGGGATTGAGGAGGTCTGGAAGAATGAGTTGGAGAACAGTAGACGGATATTTCAACAAGAGATGAGGAATGTCATTTCCTGCCAAACAAAAAAAGATAGACAAAAGCTATACGACAAGTGGAAGCTTGCTTACACTGAGGGTATGGTGAAAGATTTAGTCAAATGTGCGCAGGATAAAGTCATGAGGGCTAAGGTTGCGAATGGAACGGAATCGAGAAGAAAATGAGTAGTTTTAATTTACCGAATTTCTATCACTTTTGTAAACAGCTCAAGATAGAAACCAAAGAGCAGGGCTTGCGCAAGATGGACAATCTCTTGGGTACGCAAACCTATGTGATGAATGAAATTGCAAAAGGTTTGCAAGATGATGTACATTTCTTTGTTATTTTAAAAGGTAGACAACTTGGAATCACAACCATATCACTTGCCCTTGACTTGTACTGGCACTTCATTCATCCAGGATTGCAAGGAACACTCACGACAGATACAGAAGAAAATAGGGACATGTTTAGAACCACCCTTAGTATGTACATGGATGGCTTACCCAAAGAATACAAAATCCCACTCCTTGCCCATAACAGGAATCAGCTTTCTCTCAAAAACCGATCTCGTTTGTTTTATCAAGTTGCTGGGCTTAGAGCAAAAGGAAGTCTTGGTCGTGGCAAGGCGATTACCTTTCTACACGGAACAGAAACGAGTTCTTGGGGTGACGAAGAAGGCTTGGCATCTTTATTAGCCTCCCTTGCTGAAACCAATCCTAATCGTTTATACACGTTTGAGAGTACCGCCAGAGGTTTTAATATGTTTCATGATATGTACGTCACTGCCAAACGTGCGAGGACTCAGAGAGCCATTTTTTGCGGCTGGTGGCGCAATGAACTCTACATGGCTGATCCTAACTCACAAGTCTATAAAGTCTATTGGGATGGCAAGATGACGGGTGAGGAAAAAGAATGGGTACGGGATATTAAAAAACTGTATAACTTTGAAATTAATTCAAGACAGTTAGCGTGGTGGCGATGGAAGATGACCGAAGGCATTAAAGATGATGCACTCATGTATCAAGAGTTTCCTCCTACTGAAGATTATGCCTTTATCATGACGGGTACGTCATTCTTTAGTAATGCACGGTGTACCGATGCGGTAAAAGCCCTTAAGAAGCGCAGTTGCGATTATTACCGTTATTCTTTTGGTGCTAACTTTCAAGACACTAATGTTATTAAATCTACGGAGAGGCTTGCCTCTTTAAAGGTGTGGGAAGAACCCGTAGATACTGCGTATTACGTTATTGGTGCTGATCCTGCTTACGGTAGCTCAGACTGGGCGGATAGATTCTGTATTCAAGTCTTTAGGTGCTATGCAGACGGTTTAGAACAAGTCGCATGCTTTGCCACCAGTGAGCTCAATACCTACCAATTTGCATGGATTATTGCTCACCTAGCAGGTGCATACAAAAACTCTACTTTAAACTTAGAAGTAAATGGTCCTGGTCAAGCCGTGATTAACGAATTGCGTAATCTCAAGCGTCAAGCAGCCAGTATGGGGACTGCACTCGGTAAAGACTTGCTTGATGTCTACGGCAACATGCAAAACTATATCTGGCGTAGGAATGACACACTCGGTGGTGTATCCAATAGCATTGGTTGGTTAACGACAAGTGCAACCAAAGAGAGGATGCTCACCTACATGAAAGATTATTTTGAACGTCAGATGTTAGAAATTGTGGATATGGATACCATTGAGGAAATGAAAACAATGGTGCGTGAGGATGGCGGTATTTACGCAGCTGGTCGGAATAAAGATGACCGTGTAATTGCAGCTGCTTTAGCATGTGCTGCCTTTGCCGAACAAGTGCAACCTCGTTTAATTGCGCAAAAGATTACCCGTAATATCAGCCGTATTCAAGATGATTTTACTCCTGAACAACTCACAGTCGGTAGAAATGTGAGTGATTATTTAAAAAAGATAGGTGTCTATGGTTCTAAAGTTTAGAAAGCAATCAAATTATGGAAAAGTATAGGACTATCCCCCAACGGGAACTCATGCGCATCATGAAACGATTTTATAAGGATCCGCAACGTGGTATCAGTAAAAAACTCTTTGCTGAACTAACGGGTTATGACGAGTGGCATCTGCGAGAAGTATTTGAGAATGAAACCCATCCTATGACGATTGCTGTACAAAAACGAGTCAGTAAAGCATATCAAGAATGGAAAAATGGTGAAGTAGCCATTATGAAAAACAGAGATAACACTAAATTTGTGCAATATCGCAAGGATGCTAGACCAGTGGTTGAGAGAAAAAACCAATTAGAAGTGGTTAATGGTCAGATTAAATTAAAAATTGGATTAGTAAATAAATACGATTATTCACAACAAACACTTGACGAACAATTGGAAAGGAGTTAAAAATGGCAGTATTAAAGGATTTTAAATGCGACAAACACGGCTACTTTGAAAGCAGAAAGCCTGCTTGTCCAATGAAAGGGTGCGATGCAGAAGTTTATCAAGTACATCTCCAAGCTCCAGGACTGGTTAGTGACAAAACCAAAGCAACCGACAAAAACGTCAAACAGCTTGCCACCGACTTTGGAATGTCCAACATCAAATCCACCAAAGAAGGTGAAAACCAAGCAGGTTACCTCACCCGTAACAACAAGTTCACGGAAAAAGAATACGCAGAAGCCGAAAAGTACGCAACCCGTAAAAGGGGTGTCAACAAAGACAAAATCAAAACCCAAGTCCAAGAACAACCGCAAGAACCACGACCAGGTGACGCAGCAGTCTGGGGTGGTGGGAAAACAGGCATGAACATGCAAAACATTCTTGCAGGACAGTTTTCTAAACCTGTAGGTCCTTTACTAGGCAAAGAAGCAGAAATGACTTCCATTTTGCCAAACCAAGCAGGAATTTCTAGTGGACCTCGTATTGCAAGTTACTTTAAAGACCCAGATAATTTACAATTGAAAAAATGAGAATCCCAAATAATCCTCTTGACCGTGAAAACTTCTATATTGACATTATGGAAAAGTGCATGGTGTCCCGTGAAGAACGTAGAGGGGATTACACCAATTTAAGAGCATATTACCTTTTTGGTGCTAACCCTGAAGAACCACCAGCATACTTTAACAAAATCAATCCACACATTGATCAGTTAACTTCATTCTTGTATTCTTCAGAAACAACAAGATTCTCTATTCAATTAGGTGCTTCTGTACCTGGTAATGAACATCATAAGACACCTGTTCTGACGCAAGCGCTTAACGATGAGTGGCTTAATTCCAATGCAGACCAAGTGTTTTCTACAGCTTTGACATGGGCTTTGGTATACAACACCACCTTTATCAAGTTAGTTTATAACAAAGGTATTCATCCATACTTAATTGAACCATCCTCTATGGGCGTATTGCGTGAGGATAGTCCCTATGCAGACCGTCAAGAAGCAATGGTGCAAACGTATTTCATTACTAAATCTGAGTTATATGCTCGTCTTTATTCCCATCCGCAACGTGATGCCATCATTAAAAGGGTGGTTGGTGGTGTTCGAGTACAAGAATCTGAGATTCCAGACGCAGTAAACCGTATTGTTATGTCCCAAACTAACCCTACTATCTACGGTAATGTCAATATGGAGTTGTACGGCACAAACCGTTACAAAGCTAGAGTTGCTGAAGATATGGTGGAAATGCGTGAGTGTTGGTTATGGAACGATGATACGCAAGATTATCAAGTAGTAACCATTGCTAATCCTAATGTGGTTATTTATGACAGACCTGGTGAAAGTATGTTTTTAAAAGGTGAATGTCCTTTTGTACAGATATGCCCAGTCCCTCAATACGATTATTTTTGGGGTGTGTCGGAAGTTTCTAAGCTAGTAAACCTTCAACAACTTAGAAATACCCGTATGACAGAGATTTTAGACTTGTTAAGTAAACAAGTAGCTCCTCCAAGAGTGTTTTCAGGTATTAGTGGCATCATGGATGAGAAATTCTTGGCTTTAAACCGTGCTGGAAGCCATATTGCTAGTGATATGCCTGGTGCGAGGGTTGAAAACCTTGCTCCTGAGATGCCACCTGATTTATTTGAAGTCATCCATGAAATTGACGCTATGTTTAGTGAAGTTTCTGGTATTTCTAACGTATTATCAGGTAAAGGTGAGTCTGGAGTCCGTTCTCAAGGTCATGCAAGCCAATTAGCACGTCTTGGTAGCTCTAGAGCTAAGAAAAGAGCTTTGATTGTAGAAGATAGCCTTGAAAAAGTGGCTACTTTGTATTTAAAACTCATGAAAAATTATGATGATACGCATTTTAAAGATGTAGACGGTAAACTGTTTATTGCAGAACAATTTACAGACGATTTTGTAGTAAAAGTGGATGCTCACTCCAATAGTCCTATCTTTACAGAGGATTTAAAACAGTTAGCATTTAATTTATTTAAGGCGCAAGCAATTAGTAAAGAATCTTTACTTGACTTATTAGAGCCACCAATGAAACAATTACTGAAAGACCGTTTAAAGCAAGAGGAAGCGAAAAAAGCAACACAACCGCAACCTCAAGGTCAAAAAGGTAAAGAACAGCATAAAATGAAGATGGAGGAATGATGGCAATTAATGTAGCGCCCAGAGCTGATCAACCTAAAGTATCTACGGAAACTTTAAAGAGAAGTGCTACGCCATCTATGCAGTACAAAAATACTGGTATTAAAAGTTTTAGTCGTGGGACTCGCAAAGATTATGGCGGTAGACCTACGAGGGGATAAACACGGGTTTCCTGTGAGAAGGAAAGGGTGTTGGCTGCCAACCCAAATCGGTGGACCGCTTGGATTAGGAGATTTTCCATGCGTAAAGGAAGAAAAGGTCGTAAAGGTCGTAAGTAATCCGCAAGGATTCTACGGTTTGACCGTTTAACCTCCCTTTGGGGGTGGGAATAGAAATATTACCCCCTACTTGACATTTTGATAGAAAGGTTTAATCTTTCTTGTAATTGAATAGGAAATAACTATGAGCATGCCGCCAGATCAGTTGATGAACTTGTTGAAAAGCCAAAAGGATGGAGCAACTCCTGGTGGAAAGCCACCCGTTCCTGAAACACCAACAGGTATCTCTGATCCCAGTAGTGCGCCTATGGCTTCTCCCATGTCAACACCAGAACCCAAGATGGGAAATCGTGAGGCATCATTAGTGAACATTGCAATGGCAATGGATTTATTAGAGCAAGCATTGCCTGCACTTGGCAGTGAATCAGAAGAAGGTCAAAAAGTATTAAATGGTATTCGTACCTTGACAACAATTCTCGGTGCAAAGAGAGCAAAAACGAATTCTTTGCAACCAACTGAAATCATGCAAATGTTACAACAATTACCTCAAGCTGGTGGTGCAACGCCTGAAGGTAAAGCAATGCAACAAGCACCGTTGATTCCTGGTATGTCACCTGGTGGCGCACCTTCTCCTCCAATGCCTCCAATGGGCGCTGGTGCTGGTGGTCCTCCTCCTGGTGGTATGCCTCCACCACAACCTATGTAAAGGAAATAGTATGGAACTGTTTAAACCAAGAGGTGCAGCATCTCCTCGTAGACCTACCGACAACAACCAGAAAAATGGTCAAATCATTAATACACCAAGATATTCACAATTTGGTGGTTTAACTTCAGCACCTAAAGCTGGATTTAAAAATATGATGACCACAAGTAATCCTGGTGATACTAAAAAAGTCATTTAATTTAAAAGGGGATAAAAATGTCTTTAGAAGATCTTTCACTAGAACAACGAGATGAATTAGCGATGCTTGCAAAACAGCTCGCTGATAATCCAAATACACGGGAATCTTTTTTGCGTTTAACGCAACAAGTGAAACCTGATTTAACGATTCCAGAACTTTCTCTCAAAGATCACATTTCTAAACAACTCAAGCAAACGCAAGACGAGTATCAGAAATTGGCATCAAAAATGAAAGAAAAAGAAGCAATGGAAGATTTACAAAGTCGTAGAAATTCTTTAATCAAAAAAGGTAAAGCATCTGAAAACGACATTCCAGAAATTGAAAAAATTATGCTGGAAAAACAAATTCACGATCACGAAACAGCAGCTGAATATTTCGAGTGGATGAAACAAGCAGCAGTACCTACTTCTGACTCAAGTATGGGTTACAATCCAAACGTGATGAAGAAATTTAATCTTGAGTCGTTTATGAAAAATCCGATTCAAGGTGCAAGAAACGAAGCAGCACAGGCGCTAATGGACTTGCGTAAAAGCACTAAGCCCATTGGTTTATGATTGTAAATAGGGGATATTTACTATAGGAGTTGATTATGCCAATTGGAGGCGGAATAGTACCAGCTTCGGGTAGTTCACAGTATAACGAGTTAACCTACGTTACACGCCGTGCATTTATCCCTAAGTTGGTTGTACAAATTTATAACAGCACACCGTTAATGGCTGCTTTGATTGGTAACAGTCAACAAGCCTCTGGTGGTGTATCCCAAGTTTCAGTACCTGTGCAAGGCGCACAGTTTGTGAACGCACAGTGGTCGGACTATTCAGGTAGCTTTACGCAACCTTCAGTCCAACAAGGTGCTTTCCTTGCTGAATTTAACCTTAAACTGATGATTTCTCCTGTACCGTTTCTCGGTATGGAAGGCGCAGTGCAACAAGACTACGCAATCATCCCATTAATTGAAGCCCGTATGAATGACGCTACAAACGTCATGATGGATGCGATGGCTACTGCTCTTTACAACAATTACACTAATACCCAACAATTTATTGGATTACCTGGTGCAATTGATGACGGTACAAACTTAGCAACTTACGGAAACATTAACCGTTCTACATACGGTTGGTGGAAATCTAAAGTTTACAATGCTGGTAACGTCAATCCAACACGTCAAAACGTATTGCAATACATCTCTGGTACTGTCAAGTACGGAGCGGAAGTGCCTACATTTGGTGTATGTGGTTTTGGTACATGGACATTGTTAGCACAAGACTTTGTAGGTCAAGAGCAATATGTGATTACTCCAGGTCATGCGTTTGATGGTGATGCAAATGGTCCACAAGCTGCGTTTAGAGCATTGATGGTTGCTGGTGTTCCTATTTATCCAGATCCATACTGTCCTGAAGGCACATTGTATTTTATTAACTCCAACTACTTGAGTTTATACATCCACGATCAAGGTTCGTTTGTATTTACTGGTTTTGAATCAACTTTACCGAACTGGCAGATTGGTTATGTCGGTGCAGTACTTATGATTGCAGAATTAGTTTCTACTAAACCTAAGTCCATGACTCGTGTGACTGGTTATAACTCAATTTCACTATAAGGAGCTTATAACATGGCACTCGGTTTAAATAAAATCTTATTAGCAAACACCAACACAAATACACCTGGTGGTTATCCACAGACGGTCACTATTTCTAGTATTGGTATTGGTAATTTAACTGCAATGAACGCAGGTACTTTGACAGCACAGTATGTTCCAGCAGGTATGTACATTATGCCTTTAGTTGCTGCTGCAAACGTAGCAATTGAAGTCAACAGTGGTACAAACAATAACAACTGGACAACTTACATTGCTTCTAACTCTGGCGGTACATTAATTTCTGACGGATATAACGTGCGAGCAAACGCAACTGTATCGAATCAGACATTAACTTTGTATACAGTCAATGGTGGACAAAACGTATCTGCTACCTTTACAAGTTAAGGAGTAAACAATGGCTAATCCAGATTCAGTCGGTCAGTTTTACCTTGACAGTTTTAGTAATGGTAGACTTGGCGTTATTCGTGCAACCTCATTGAATACAGGTGGTAATGCAGTTATTACTATTCCTTTATTAAGTGGTGGTTTAACGAATGGCGGTGCTGTTGCCAATTCTGGTGGTGTTATTATTCGTAGAGTAACTATACAAAATCCTACAGGATCTGTTTCTTCTGCTAATGTGTCAATTTCTGCAACCAACAATAACGCAAATATTGTTTTTGCAAACACCGTGTTAACAACAATAACTGGTGTTGGCACATGGCAGGATATAACACCGTCATCCCCTTATACTGCAAACGTAGTGTCAGGATCGGTAACACAAGCCTTGTACGTTAATATTAATACACCTTCTGGAAACGGCAATACCGTTGACATTTGTGTGTATGGCGATGTAGTGAGTTTCTAATGTCTACTGTATTTGTAACCAATAACACAGACCTTGAAGTCGTAGATGGCTACGATGGTAAATTCTATGAATTTAAAAAAGGAGTTACTGTTGAAGTGCCTGTGTTTGTTGCTGAACATGTATTTGGTTACGATAAAGAGGACAAGTTTCCTTATTTGGCTCGTTTAGGTTGGATTAAAAACAATTTGGAAGTAAAGAAGGGTTTAGAGCTACTTGCACAAGTAGACATTCAAATTGAACGACCAAAAAAGAACCAATCGTTATCCCCGTTGGTGGAAAGAGTACCCTTGCCTGATTCAGCGCAGACAAGGGGAAAAATCCTTAAAGCAGTTTAAACTATGAATAGAACATGGCAACCTTACAGAGCTATCTCACCGATGTTCAACGATTGTTGCACGATGCTAACCTTAATTTCTATACTCAACAACAATTAACTGATTATATAAATTCAGCAAGGGAACGTGTAGTTCGTGATACTGGGTGTTTAAGACAAATTGTAGTAACCCAGACTCCCATAGTGCAAGGTGGTACTCCTACTGCATGGGTAGCAAACACAGCAGTTACAGCAGGATCATACGTCTTTAGTAATATTTTTATTTATCAATATCAAACTAATGGTGTGAGTGGATCTACTGCACCTGCCTATCCTGCTAACGGCACAAACAACTATACGAATTACCCACCAAGTACAGCATTTGCAGACGGTACTGCAACACTACTTTATGTCGGTAATTGTGAAATTATTACTTTTGAAAACCTAACCTCCATACTGTCAAGTATGCCTTTATCGAATACATCTGGTAATACGGTGTTAGACATTGTGAACATTAATCTGTATTGGGGTAATACAAGAGTACCTTTAGATTACTTGGCATGGTCGGATTTTAATGCACGTCTTAGGTTTTGGCAAAATTACATTGGTAGACCGCTTGCATTTAGTGTGTATAGCCAAGACAGAATTTATATAGGACCAGTACCTGATCAAGCCTATCAAGTAGAGATTGATTGTGTATTGTTACCTAATGCACTTAATTTATCTACTTCTACTGTAGCAGACGTGATTAATGATCCGTACACTACGGCTGTTAAATTTTATGCTGCTTATCTTGCTAAATATTATGAACAAAGTTTTGGTGAAGCAGAAATATACAAACAAGAGTATCAACGTCAGATTGCCTCTATTGTCAACACTATCTATACGAGGCGTATTCCAACCATTTATAGTAGTCCTATGTAAATGGCAAGCGCAGAACAGAAAAAATCGTACAAGGTTGTTAAGCAATTTAAAAGTCTTAACACCAAAGCTAACCGCACCTCAATTGAAGATGATGAGTTTAGTTGGTTAGAAAATGCTCAACCAGTCGGTTATGCTAACTTAAAAATTATTCCAACCGTATCCAATGTGACTAATGCTACTGGCACAATTGTGACTTTTAGTAATACGGTTACTACGTTTGCTTCTGTTAATTTAGGATTAAATGATTTTGTTGTAGGTTTTGAAGCGAATGGTGCATCAGAATATTACAACGTACAAAAACAAACAACAGGAAACGTGGCTGTTGCAGGCACATTTTCTAATGCGGGAATTACTTATTCTCAATACAACAATGATCGGATGTTAATTCTTGATCCAAACAATGGTTTGTATTCTTGGGATGGCAACAACACAGTTTCAATAGGCTCGATTGGTACAATTGCATTGACATCGGCAGGAAATGCCTACACTTCTGCGCCCACCGTCACTATCTCTGCTCCCGACCAGATAGGTGGAACGCAAGCCAATGCAGTATGTACCATTTTAAACGGTAATGTTAGCACCATCACCTTATTAACAGGTGGTTCTGGTTATACCAATGGTTCTAATGTTACCGTTACTTTTTCTGGAGGCGGAGGATCAGGAGCTAATGCAATTGCTGGTATTACTACTTTTGCTACAGGAACATTAGCTTTTGCCGTAGTGTCTGGAGGGTCAGGCTACACCAATACCGCCAATACAACTATTGCTATTTCTGGTGGTGGGGGTACGGGCGCAGTAGCTAAAGCGATTATTCAAGGAAATGCCATTACTCAAGTCATTATGACCAATAATGGTACAGGTTATACCAATGCAGCGAATATTTCTGTGACTATCACAAATCCTGGTGGTTCAGGTGGCAATACGGCTGTATTACAACCTATTGTGAATAACAATCAAAACGTGGGTGTAGCAACATTTAGTGGTAGGGTATGGGTTGCGCAAGGCAGAACGGTTTATTATTCAGCAGCGGGCTATTATAGCGATTTTACAAGTGTTTCTGCGGGCTATTTGACTTTAACAGACTCTACTTTGCATGGAAACATCATTCAATTATTAGCTGCCAATAACTTTTTGTATATTTTTGGTGATGATTCGATTAATGTGTTTTCTGATGTTAGGGTTACATCAACTGGTGTGACTATTTTTACAAATACAAACGTATCTGCATCGGTGGGAACAAAGCGCCCGTATGCCATATTTCCGTACTTCCGTTCTGTATTATTTATGAATGATTACGGTATTTATGCACTCGTTGGATCAACAACCTCTAAATTGTCGGACAGTTTAGACGGTATGATACCGAATATTGACTTTAATAGTCCAATTTATGCGGGACAAGTCTTATTAAATAACATTTTATGTGCAGCCTTTAATTTTCGATATTATGATGCGGTGTTTAGTCAGAGTTATCGTTATATTCAAGCTGTATTTTTTGAGAAAAAATGGTTTATTACTTCACAAAATAACAGTTTAGCTTATATCACTTCAGTGCCTGTTCTTGGTAAAATAGGGCTATATGGTACAGACGGCACTACTTTATATCGTTTATATAACGATAGCAGTAATTCTATTGCAACTATTGTGCAAACTGCTTTGTTGCCGATGGATGATAATATTCGCACTAAACAAGCATTAAAAATAGGTATTGAAGGTACTAATGGTAATAATGGTGTTACTTTAAGTACAACTGTAGATAGTGAAATTAGTTCAAGTCCAGCAATAAGTTTAACAAGTTTTGTTTCTTGGCAAAACAATGCAAGTCAAGTTGTGTCATGGACAAATGCCTCTGGTGCAACAGTTGGATGGACAACAGTTGGATATTCTTTATTTAAATCAGATGCTAAACAATATGGAAAATACTTGGGAATGACGATACAATCAAACTGCACACCTGGATTCGTTTATAACGGATTTGAATTTGAACATGAATTAAGAGTGAGGTTCTAATGGCTGGCGTTCCCTATACATTTCAAACTGCAACAACTGCGATTCCTTTATCGCAATTAGATACTAATTTTCAAACACCAATTACGATTGGTAGTACGACTGCTAATCTTGGACAAGTTGTTACAATTATTAATAATTTATCGCTTGGAAACGTCAATATTACTAGTGGAGTTATTTCAGCCAATGTTTCTTATAACATAGCAAATTCAACAATTACAAGTACTTCCATTTCTTACAATCAAGGAAATGCAAATGCGGTAACAACAACTGTAACAGCAAAACTACAACAGACAGTATCTGTTTTAGATTTTGGTGCTGATTCTACAGGTACAGTAGATTCCACAGCAGCTTTTACTGCTGCATTAAATTATGCTTCATCTATATATCGACATTTATCTAGTGTTGCATATCAACTATATAACCCATTATGTTCTTTAGTTTTAGTACCATCAGGAAGTTATAAAGTTGGATTAATTTCAATACCTGTTGGTGTTGTATTACAAGGTGATGGTCCATCAACAATTTTATATCATACAGGTGGTAATGTTGGATGTATTCAAATTGTTAATTCATATTCAGGTGGGCAAAATTATTCGCATCGTGAAGGTGTAAGAAATTTAACAATTCAAGGTGTTGCTAATGCTAGTTGGAATCAAACAAATTACACAGGGCAAACGCAAGCAAGTTTAACTACATTTGGTGTATATGTTAATCAAGCATTTGGCAATGTTGTTATTGAAGGTGTGGATGCTTATTATTGTGGAATAGGATTTCATAGTAAATACCATTTATTTGGTCAAATTAATAACTGTATTGCTCAATGGTGTTCAGGAGATGGATTTTTTGTTGAGTACGCATCAAATGTATTAGAAATACATACTTGCCAAGCGTATGGATGCGGCGGTAATGGTTTCAATATTACAAATACAAGTCAACCTAATAATTGGAATGTTATTTTAAAAAATTGTGATTCAGAATATGCTGGATTATCAGGTATAAAAATTGTTGATGTTAAAATGGCAACAATTGATAACTGTTACATAGAATTAAACAATATAGGTTCTAGAGATGGAAATATATCAGGTGCTGTTTATGATATTTATATTTCTGATACAACAAATAGTGGTTCAGTTCATACAATAACAAATACATTTGTTAATTCTATTTGGACAGGTGTTTCATCATATAGTGGCTCAAATATTAGTTCAATTTATGCTGGAAATTCTGGATCAGTTTCTTTGTATGATTCTGCAATTGTAAATTCAGGAGCATCTGCAACTTGTGTTATGGTTGGTTTAAATTGTACTTATTTTAATTGTTTAAATTCTTATCAAGGTACAAGTAATGGTGCTGTTGCGTTAAAGGTAACTTATACAAGTGGCACTTATTCCTACACAATCGCTGCTGGAACAATTAACTTACAAGCTGTAGGAAATACAAATATTGTTCGTCAATTAACCAATAGTGCTACACAAAACTTATTAGTACAATCGTTAAGTGGTTCGCAAACTATTAGTCAAACTGTTTTAAATGGAAGCACAACACTTCAATATTTAAAAGGTGATGCTTCATTACATCATTTAGGTGATTTATATGCTGGTGGTACAGTAGATGGACAAGGTGCATTATTACAACGAGATGGTACAACAGGTGGTGGTGTATTTACAACAGGATATTCTAATGCTGATGCAATATTATGTGGCAATGGAACAGGTAGAGCAAAATTATTAGGAACACCTATTTTAACTCCACCAGCTTCTGCAACTCCGACAAATAATGGTGAAATGACTTTTCAATTAACAAGCAATACATCACTTGTTGTAAAAGTAAAAGGTTCTGATGGTGTTGTTCGTTCTAATACTCTAACTCTTTCATAATGACTATACCTCGTAACCTATCATTTCTTGCCGAAGGTGCTTCTAATGGTGGTATAAACGCATTAGCTCAAATTAGGAGAGGAAGTTCATCTTCTACTATTTATACCATTCATGCTACTGGTGGACTTGCATTGTCTATGTCAGGACAGAATGTTCAGTTAACTAATACAGTAGGTGGGGATCTTGGTGTTGATTGGAGTTTAATTAAATTTGTAGCTGATGGTATTGTTTAATTACTTATGAATTATATTTTATTTTTACTTTTTGTAATTCTTCAATTCCTAGACTTTTGGACAACGTATAACGTCATTAAATCAGGTAAAGGACACGAAGGAAATATGATTGTGCAATATTTAATTGATAAATTAGGAATTATCAAAGCATTTTTGTTCATTAAAATTGCAGCAATTATAGGAATATATTACGTTCAACTTACACATTTTTATTATGATGGTGTTGATTTAGTAACTGTTTTAATGATAACTATTAATACACTTTATTTTTTTGTTGTATACGAAAATTATTTAATTTATAAGAAAGATTAACATGTCAGAGCAAGAGATTTTTAATATTTTAGTAACAACTTGCGGTTTTCTTGCAGGCTGGATATTAAATAATATTTACAAAGCAATTAAGGTATTAGAAGATGATATTAAGGATTTCCCACATTATTACGTTACTAAAGAAGATTATCGTAATGACATCAATGATATTAAACAAATGTTGAATAAAATCTTTGATAAATTAGATCATAAGGTCGACAAGTGAATATGGACACGCTCTCCATCGTTAAATTTGGTGACAAAGAGTCATTAGGAGAGTTTTTGTTTGAAAATGGAGTACAACATCAATTATTTTGGGAAACTTTGACGGATAAAGGTCAAACATACGCTAAATTTCCTATTACAGACGCTAATATTGATAACCTAGATGACTGGTTATTAGCTCACCAAACTGAGCATCAAGCACTTTCAACTTATCTCAATTTAGATAATCCGTTCAATATGTTGGATGTAGACTTTAAATCAGAGAATGATTTTTATGATTGGTTAAGTACGCATTACAACATTCATACACAAATTGCTTCGGTTTTAGGGTTAACATAATGGCAACTAATCCAACTTCCCCACCCCAAAAAAAAATGGAAAATCCGCAAATGACGGGTAAGGAAAGAGAACAGTCTAAAGAAAGATTGAGAAGAATTATTCAACAAGTTGGAGTAAATCCTCAAGATATTTTAAGAGGAGAAACGTATGCAAAACAAGCCTTAAAAAATCCCAAAATGTATCCCGTTGCATTACAGGCTGCAATTAGAGAAGGTTTGTTACCACCTAATACACCAATTTCTAACATTATTGATTACAAAATCATTTCTATGGCTATTTTAGCTGGCAAATTGACAAAAGAATTAATGCAAGAAGGGAAAATATAATGGGTGCTGCTGCTCCTGTCGTTGTTGATATTGTTGCCGTAGCTGTTGTTGCTGCGATGCCAGAATTAGCACCATATATAGGTGCTGCAATTGCTGATAGTGTTGGTGCAACAGTTTCTTTAACAACAGCAGACGCAATAGGTGCTGCCGCCATCGGTGGTGCAAGTAATGCGATTGGAACTGCTGTCGCAGGTGGTGATGCTCAACAAGTTTTAAACGCAGCAGGTGTAGGTGCTGTATCTGGTGGAGCAGGTTCTGAAATTAGTTCTGCTGCGGGTGGTGCAATAGGTGATTTAGGTACAGAAGGCGCTGCTGCCGTAGGTGGAGCAGCTAAAGGTGCATTATCGGCAGGATTAAAAGGTGGTGATGTTGGTGCAGGCGCAGCAGGTGGTGCTTTAGGTTCTGCATTGGGTACAGAGATTGGTGGAACAACAGGAAACATTTTAGGTGGTGCTACAGGAAGTGCAACGGCTGCACAACTTGCTGGACAAAATGTTGGACAATCTGCTTTATATGGTGGTGTTCAAGGTGCTGTTGGTGGTTTAGCAAAATCCGTATTTAATCCACAAACAGGACAACAAGTTGCATACAATCCTCAACCAACACAATTAGCAGAAAATCAACCTACTGTAACTATTGATTCGCTTAGTAATCCACAACAAACTACAGATGCACAATCAGGTACTTTTCAAGCAACTCCATTGCCAGCAGGTGTTATGTGGAATCCTGATGTTAACCAATATACTTACGCAGATGGTAGTATTTATCAACCTACATTGAATGAACCATCAGAAGATAGTTTATATCTTAGTAATGCAGGAACTTATCCAAGTTCTACGGCTGATTATTCAGGTGGTGGTTCAACATCATCTACATTGAGTGGTGCATTAGGAACACAAACAACTCAACCTTTATCGGCTGGAGCATTAGGAACACAAACAACTCAACCTTTATCGGCTGGAGCATTAGGAACACAAACAACTCAACCTTTATCGGCTGGAGCATTAGATGTAACTGGAAAACAAACTTCTACAATTGATGAGGGTGGAACTACACAAAAAGGTCAAGCGACACCGAGTGATAAATTACAGTTAATCAGTCCAACCATTGTTTCTTCTGGTGGAACATCTCCACAAGTTTTATCTAGTGTTTTAGGCGCACCATCTTCCTCTATTCTTGGACAAGCATTACAATCAAGTAATCCAGATCCTGCAACCACAGGAAATCCTATTTTTCAAGGGGATGACAAGAATCAACGTAATGTGTGGAATACTGAATCTTTACGAACTGCATTAGGACTATCATGACAAAACTGACAAAATCATTAAAAGCTGATTTACCTGCATTAGCTGAATTGTTGCGTTCTAAAGGTAAGAATAATGATAGTATTCTTGCACACATTAATCCCAGAGAAGCCGCCTTACTCAAACGTCATGGTGGTAGTGGAGATATTAACCCTGATACGGGTTTACCCCAATTTGATGATGGAGATGCTACTCTTACAGAAATTGGAGTGAGTCCAGAACAACAAAATGCGCCTTTGCCATCAGATCAAACTGCTCTTAATCAAGCACAACAATATTTTGATTCAACCCCTTCAACAACTGCGCAATCAAATCAAGCACAAGGATTAGTTGATACTGGTGGTAAACCATCGGGTTTAGGAGATTACTCTTTAGCCAGTGGTGTGCCAACTGTAGGATTAGGTCAAACAGGAGTTGCTGGAGGTACTGGTCAAGGATTAGCGGATACTGGTGTTTCACCTTTATATACAGGTGCTATACAAACAGGTCAAGAATTAGCAAATTTACCGTATAGTTCTGCTTTAGGACCAACATCACAAGCAGCTTTAACGCAAGCAACCACACAAGGTCCTACTCCATCAACTTTGGGTAATATTGGTGGTGCATTAGGTAATGTTTCTTCAACAACCTTATTAAAAGCATTAGGTTTAGGTGGTTTAGGATTATTAGGTGCTAGAAATGCGAATGTGGCTGGTGCGCAGAATCAAGCTGCAACTGCACAACAACAAGCAATAGCACAACCTTACCAAGCACAAGGTCAGGAAATGATTGGTGCAGCACAACGTGGCGAATTAACCCCACAAAGTCAGCAAGCCTATCAAGCAGCAATGGCACAAGCAAATCAAGCGATGGCTAATCGTGGTGGTGTTGGACAAGCACAAATGCAACAGCAAATGGCTAATTTATATAATCAATTATTGCAAAATCAATATACTTACGGCTTGCAAGTTGCTCAAATTGGTGACAATATTGCATTGGGTGCAATACGTTCTGGCTTACAGTTGGATCAATCTTTGCAACAAACCACACAAAATTTCTATACACAGTTAGCTGCTATTGCTAGTGGTAATGTAATTGGTGGTACGAAACCAGGAGTTGCGTAATGGCTGAAGAATCTAATATTGTTGAAAAAAAAGAACCCTCTACTTTGAGTAGTTCTTTAAACACTGAAATGAAACCTTTTCCGATAAAAATGTCTACTAAAGGTGGTCAAGATTATGTTAAACAACAATCTGCATTAAGTCAAAAAGAAGCAACATCCAGAGGTGAATTAGAAAAAGCAAAAACAGAATTGCAAACTAATTTAATGGGTGCTGAAGCTGAATCTTCAAAACAATATGCGCAAGATGTTCGTGGCTTGCAACAAGAAGCGGAAAACAAAGAATTAGAATATCCAAGACCAGAGTTTCACCCAACTAGAGAAAACGCAGAAACTTTAGGTGGTTTATTTAGCATGGTTGCTACTTTTGGAATAATTTTAGGAAACAGTGGAAAACTTGCCTCTCAAAATGCTTTGGGTGCTATGACTGGAATGTTAAAAGGTTGGCAAGAAGGTCGTAAAGATTTATACGAACGTGAGTTAAAAGAGTTTGATAAAGAGTACAAACGCATTAATGATATTCGTACAGACATACAAAATCATTTACAAAAAGCAATGCAATTAGCTGCGGTTGATAAAGATGCGTCATTAAAAGAAAGACAATACGCAGTTAGTTTAGCAGGACAAAGTTCAATACTTGGTTATCAAATGCAAAACATGCAAGATCAAGCAGCTTTGCAAACTTTGCAATCTGGCATGAATATTAATTTGCAATATGAAAAAATGCAACAACAAGCCAAGCAACATGCAGAAAGCATGAAATTACAACAAGATCGTTTACAGTTGGAAAAACAAAAATTAACACAAGGTGGTGTTACTGGTGCGTTACCAAAAGAATCTAAAATAAGAGAGCAATATTCTAGTCGTTATCAAACAATTAAAAATATTGAAGATATTCAAAGTCTTTTACAAGATCCTAAATATGCCAAGTTTATAAATCCAACTACTAAATTTACTCCAGACGTTTTGCTTAATTTACAGAAAAATTTTCCAGAGCTACAAAGCAAATTAGCACGTATTCAAGCGATTGAATTTGAAACTGGTGGTAAATCATTAACTGCAAATGAAAGTAAAATTCTTGAGCCTATTTATGGTTGGAGAGGAATTACTGCTGACGCATTAAAACAAAGATTAGATGGTATTAAAAAGAATTTAGAAAACAATCAAGGTATGCAAGAAATTATGTATCCTGGTTTTACACAATTAAAACCTCAATTTGATAAATATTATGAACAATCAGGAAAAGTGCCTGTTGTGCCAAATGATGTAGGTGGTGGACAACAAATACCAACAGTAAAAACAAAAGCAGAATATGATGCTTTACCAAGTGGTACAGAATATTATGAAGATGATGGAAAGAAATATAGGAAACCATAATGTCTAAATTTGGCGGTGTATCTGTTGACGATTCGCAACCATCCACTTCAAAATTTGGAGGTACTGCTGTTGCTGATTCTATACCAACGGATACAAAAAAAGATCCTATTAATATGGCACTAGGAAAAAGTGCGCTTGTTCCATTTGTTGCTGGTGGTTTAACAGAATTAGGAAAAGGTATTGCTTCTGGTGTTGAATTGGTTGCACCAGAAACAGGTAAGGCAATGTATGATCCTATCAATAAATTACAACAACGTGTACAAGAAGCGAATCCCGTAGCAACAACTGCTGGTAAATACGGTTCATATGTTTTACCGTTTTCTGGTTTGACTAAAGGATTTCAAGCTGGTAGAACTGCATTAGGATTAGGTGAAGCTAGCACATTAGGCAAAATTGGTGAATCTGCAGTAAAAGGCGGAACAATTTCTGGTGTAACCACACCTACAGAAGAAGGTCGTGGAACTTCTGCCGTCATGGGTGCTGCATTAGGTCCAGTTGCTGAAGTTGGTATACCTGCGGCAATAAACAAAGTAAAAGAATTGTTAGGTGCTTTAGAATCATCTAAAGGAAAAATAGCGGACTCTCTTTATAAATCTTTAAAAACACAACTTAATGATCAAATAGAAAATTTATTAAGTTCTACATCAAAAGAAGCGCAAGTTGCAAAAAAAGAATCTGAACGTATTGGTAAAGCACAAGAACAGTTAGGAGGTCGTGAAAAAATTGCCTCACAACGTCAAAAAGCTAGAGAACAACGTGTAACACAAAGTTTAAATGATTTGAGTAAAGATTCTAATGTTTTGCCTGAAAATGCTGGTGATGTGATACAAAAAACAGGTAGAAAAAACATAGACAAATTGCGTGGTGAACGTGAAAAAGCTGCAATAGAAGAATTAAAAGATCCTGTATTTAAAGACGCAAGGGCAAGAGAAAAAAAAGGTGAATTTATTTCTAATAGCCCTCAAAGTAGTCAGCAATTTGCAGAAGTTGTTAATGAAATTAAAACTCAAATTGAAAGAACTCCTGAACCTTATAAATCTGAATTAAAAAGACGTTTTGATTCTATTGTTGGTCAAGTTAGAATGGCAAAACCATCGTCTGAAGGTATGAGCATTAAAGAAAGATTATTTAATAAACCTACAGCAGAAATTCAAGCGATGACAATGGATCAGGCTGAATTTTTAAGGAGAATGTTAAATAATAAAAAAGCATTTGAAGTTGAAGGATTTCAAGCATTGGATGTTACTCGTCAAAATGTATTGGCTCAAAAATTGAGTAATGCAATGAACGCTTATGACAGTCGTTTTGGTCAATATTTACAAGCCTATAAAAACAAGTCTGTTCCTATTGAAAAAGCCATAGCTGGGCGTGGAAAAACTTTAACGGATGTGGAATTGCAAGAAGCTGAAAATATATTGTTTTCTTCTGACAAAACAGCAGCAGCTAATTATTATTTAAACGGCACACAAGAACGTGCCGAACGATTACTTGATTTGGTTGGCGGTAAAAATGCAGAAATTGTTAATACAGTCAAGGGTTATCTAAGGAATCAATTAGAATCAATGAATAGTCAACAAGCAGCTAATTTTATTGCAAAAAACGAAGGATTATTAAGGGTTTTCCCTGAGTTTAAAAAACCATTAAACTATATTGCACAAGCAAAAAAAGAAGCAGAAACTCTTGGTGTACAAGCATCGCAACGTGCAACATCTGCACAAACCAGGTTAGCTGGAGAAGCTGGAAAAGCACAAAGAACCGAAAAAGAATTGTCGGATTTGACACGCAAATACGAAACATATTTAAATCAAGTCAATACTGGCACTGAAGATGCAAAAGCCGTAGTAAATAATATGTTTAAAAACGATCGTATTATTGATGCACAAACTCATGCTGATTTGTTAAAACAGATAAAACAAATAGAATTATCAACACAAGATGCAACAAAAGCAAAACAATTGATTGATGGATTATTAAGAAAAACTCTTGTATACAGTGGTTTAGGTGGTTTAGGAACTGCAACATATTTTGGTGCTAAAGCGTTAGGTGAAAGATGAGTAAGAAAAGTAAAGGGGTAAACCCTGATTTAGAGGATGCAGTAAGTCAATTGTTAAGAGAAGTCATGGCTGATTCTAATGCTTCTTTAACAGACAAATGTAAAGTGATAGACCGTTCTATCAACATTGAGAAATTAAAACAGAAAATTTCTGACGATGAATGGGGGAGTGGGTTTATAACAGGTGATGATGAATAGATGTAGAATGTAGTTTTTAAGGGGATAAATATGGATGGAATTGCATTAGTAAGATTAGCATTAAATGTTATTACGGATCGTTTGTTAATTATTTTGGCACTTGCCTTATCGTTTGCTTTAGCGTGTTGGGCGATGTGGAATCCAAGATGGGAAACATTATCTGTAATGGCATTTTTTTGTATGTTTAGTTATCTTGCCATAAATTCAAAGGTGAGAAATAATATTGATATAAACCGAACTGATTAGGAGTAACACATGCCAGATTCAATGATTGTAGTGCCACAAGCAGCGCAGACAGATCCCGTAGCGAAATATCGTGTTTCAACACCACAGTCATTGATTGACACAGACTTTGAGTATGGTCAACAATCTGTTAAATGGGAACAATTAGCATTAGAAAATAATCGTCAATCTTGTTTCTATTTTACAAACAATCCAATTAACATTTCAAACATTGCTGGTAATGGAACAACTACTATTGTTATTAGTTCTACTTCTAACATTGGTGCTAATCAACCGATATTTTTAGAAGAAACATTAGATCCTAACGCAAACGGATGGTGGTATACCACTTCTTCAAATGCAACTGCGATTGTTGCAACGACTACCAATGCTACTATATCTGGTACTTTATACAATCCAACTGCTACCTATGGTTATCAAGGATATTTTTATACCAATGCTGGTATTGCCGTAGCAGGTTCAAGTTCTGCTGCAATTATTCTTAATGCTGGTACTGCGTATGTCAATACACTCTACGCACATGGATTGTCTTATGGTTCATTAGTGTATATTGTTAATACTACGGGTGTTGCTGGTTTGAATGGTGCATACATTGTCAATGGTGTGCCTTCTGCCAATCAGTTTACTTTTGCAACTGCTTTAACAGGTACAGTCACTTCAGGTACATCACAAGGTACTGTGTATTCAAGACCATCTGGTTATGTAGAAACCAGAGCATACAACGGATCTGTTAACTTTACTGCTGGTAGCGCAGTACCGAATCAACAAATGATACGTCAAACAAGGCGTTATTTCCGTTATCAGTCTGGTAAAGCAATTCAGTTTTCTACTGGTACATCTATGAAGCCAAAATTGTTGGTTAGTTCTATTACTGCAACAGGTTCAACAGTAACCGTAACAACTTTCACCCCACACAATTTAACAACAAATGCTTACATTCAAACTTCTGGCGCAACTGTTGCTGCTTATAACGGTATTTATAAAATTGCATCTGTTGTCAATGCAAATACATTTACTTATAACGTAGGTACACCAATTACTTCTTCACCAGCGATACAGTCTAACGGTACTGTGCCAATTGTGAGTCCTTATTCATGGTATGGATCATCTAACAAAGTCGGTTATTTTGATTCACAAAACGGTATGTTCTTCCAATACGATGGTCAAACATTGTATGCCGTTTACAGAAACTCTATCAATCAATTAAGTGGTTCTGTTGCTGTGACGCAAGGTAATGCTACTGTAACAGGTACATCTACTGCATTTACAACACAATTATTTCCAAATGATTTTATTGTCATTCGTGGACAGTCTTATAGAGTTGTGAATATTACGAGTGATACGCAAATGTTTATTGCTCCAGAATATCGTGGTGCAACCATTACTAACGCATTAGTATCAAAAACCATTGATCAGAAGATTCCACAATCTCAATGGAATTTAGATCCTTGTGATGGTACTGGTCCAAGTGGATATAAAGTAGACCTTACAAAGATGCAAATGTTATACATTGATTATTCTTGGTATGGTGCTGGTACTATTCGTTGGGGTATGCGTACAACCAATGGTGCAGTGACATATTGTCATTCTTTACAGAGCAATAACATTCAGACCAATGCTTACTTACGTTCTGGTAACTTACCATCGCATTATGAATCAAATGGTCAAGGTCCATCAACTGTTTTATATTCATCCATCACCAGTGGTGCAAACGTCATTCCTATTTTAAGTGCTTCTGGATTTAACCCTAATGGTGGTACAGTCAAGATTACAGCTGCTGCAACCAATGGTGCTATTGAGTATGCAACCTATACAGGCATTACATCTAATGCAACAACTGGTTTAGGATATGATCAGTTAACAGGTGTGACTAGGGGTGCAACAGGTGGTGCAGCTGCTACTGGATTTACTGCTGCATATCCAGCAAGTAACTCTACTCCTCCCGTATTAGTAGAATATTCTCCTCCTGATTCTGTGGCTGTGTTATCACACTGGGGTTCTGCTGTGGTCATGGATGGTGGATTTAATAATGACTTTTCACTTATCTTTAACTACGGAACAACATCCAACGTCACGGTAGCCAATGCTGCAACTGTACCTATTCTTGCTATTCGTTTAGCACCGTCTGTGGATAACGGTACTGTTGGTACTTTAGGTAATAAAGAAATTATCAATCGTATGACATTGCAGTTAAAAGAATTGGGTGTGTTGTCTAGTGGATTCTTCTTAATTCAATTAGTTTTAAATGGTGTAACAACTGGATTTACAGGAACTTTTGCATCACCAACACAAAACAATACTTATTCATCTTCTATTTGTCAGGTGGCTGCTAATTCTAATGCAACTGCAACAATTACAGGTGGTGAGTCAATTGGTGCTGCGTATACCAACTCTGGTGGTATATCAGGTAATCAGTCTACATTAGATTTATCTCAAATTTCTGGTATTGGTAATTCTATATTAGGTGGTGGTTTAAATAATAACGTACCATCATCGGTCAATGGTCAATTTCCAGATGGTCCAGATATTTTGTATGTTGTGGCAACCAATACGTCAGGTGCAAGTGCCAATATTGTGTGCCGTTTATCGTGGTTAGAAACTCAAGCATAGGAGCTGAAAATGAAAGATGAAAGTGGAAAGAATGTCAAAATGCACCCATTAAAGGTTGCAACAAGACCAGAAACAATTAGTGATACTTATGGTCATCATGAGCATTATCGTTTAGGAAAGATGCCGATTGGTGGTTTTCAATCTATTTGGAGATTTGAAGATGGTGGAGATTCTAAAAACTCTTACACATCTAAATCTGGTGGAAAGAAGGTGTACTAATGGCTACTAAACAAAAAAGTACATTAGGATTAAAAGCAATTGGTCAGACCATGAATCCTAAGTTAAAACAAGGCGCACCAGAAACATTAGCTGTTGCTGCTGGAGTGAAATCTGCACGTCAATCACATAAAACCGAAACCAAAAAAGGATCAAAATGAACATTAAAGAAAAGTTACAAGCGGACTTAGACGCTAAAAGACAAGAAGTTGCGCAACTCGAACAACAAATTGCTAACATTCCTGCAGAAGTAGAAAATATTGCTGAAGAAGCATGGGATAAGGTTAAAGACTTTTTTAAAGCACTGTAATGTCTTTAGATCCTATCTCTGCTGCATTAGATTTAGGGAATACCCTTATTACGAGGATATTTCCTGATCCTGCACAAGCTGATCAAGCAAAGTTAGAATTATTAAAATTGCAACAGTCAGGCGAATTAGCGTCAATGACTGCACAAACAGATATTAATAAAGTAGAGGCTAGTAATGCGTCATTATTTGTATCGGGCTGGCGACCAGCAATCGGATGGGTTTGTGCGTTGGCATTGTTCTACCAATATTTACTAAAACCAATCATTACATGGTTAGCAGGTGTTGCTGGATATAACGTGCCACTAATGCCAGGACTTGATGACAATTTATGGCAACTCATGATGGGTATGTTAGGTATGGGTGGACTCAGAACATTTGAAAAGGTACAGGGAGTAGCTGCTAAATGAATGAACAAAAATTAGGGTATTGGGTAACATTAATTGCAACTGTCACATTGTCTATTATATTATTAAGTATGGTATTTGTTTTGTTAACTGGACTTTTTTTTGAAAAAGTAGATAACACTAAAATATTTGAAGCGATTACACCAGCATTTCAGACAATTGTTGGTGGATTCATTGGATTGATTACTGGAATCAAAATTGGAGAAACCGATGAAGGATAATTTTGATACAGCGTTAGCGCACGTTTTAAAGTCAGAAGGGCTTTGGAGTGATAACCCTCAAGATCCAGGTGGAGCTACAATGAAGGGAATTACTTTTGCGGTTTTTAAAGACTGGAAACGTAATCCTCATTTAACTAAAGATGATTTAAAAAATATAAGCGACCAAGATGTTCACGACCTTTACAAGCAATTATATTGGGATAAAGTACATGGTGACGATCTTCCTGCTGGTGTCGATTATGCCACTTTTGATGCTGCTGTTAATATGGGTGTGGGTAGAGCTGCTAAACTTTTGCAAGAAGCCGTTGGAGTTGATGCTGACGGTATTATTGGGCAAGGAACGATACAAGCGATTAGTAAGGCGAATACACGTTCTCTTTTAGAAAACTTTTCTGCTGAAAAAACTGCTTTTTATAAATCATTAAATACTTTTGCTACATTCGGTAAAGGTTGGTTAAACCGTGTTGCTAGTGTACAAAGTGAAGCGGAGAACATGATTGCATGAATTCTAAACCTAACCTTTCTGTTGGTAGAGGTGAGAAACAATCTGTTGCTCGTGGCGGTGGTTTGACTGCTAAAGGGCGCAGAAAGTATAACCGTGCAACTGGTAGTAATTTGAAAGCACCACAGAAATCAGGACCACGTCACAAGTCTTTTTGCGCTAGATCAAAAAGCTGGAAAGGTGAACGTGGTAAAGCTGCAAGGCAAAGATGGGGTTGTAGGTAGTATTTATTAGGGGATAAGATGAACAGTTTTGATGTATTTGATACGCTGATTGCTAGGCGTTTTATAACCAGTCATATCATTTGGGAAACCATAGCAAGTGAGTTTGATGATAGGGATTTTGTTGCTCGTAGAGTATCTGCGGATAACGGTCAACGTAGCCTTGAGGAAATCTATGACGCATTTGGAGGATTAAATTCCCAAATGGCACGGGAGATTGAATTAGAAATTAATTCGGCTTTCCCCGTAACAAAAAATTTCGAAAAAGTGAAAAATGGAGATGTTTTAATCTCTGATATGTATTTGCCTGGTTGGGTGATCATGCAAATGTTGCGCAATGCTGGCTTTGATAAGCAAGTCACTATTTATCAAAGTAATGGCGATAAAGCAAGTGGTCGTGCATGGGAAAGAATTAAACCAGATCAACATTTAGGTGACAATATCCATAGTGATGTGAATATGCCTACACAAGCTGGTATTTCTGCTATACACTATGAAGGTACACATTTTACCAACCATGAACAGCATTTATATCATCAAGGATTTCAAGTATTAGCATTACTCATGCGTGAGTTGCGATTACGGTGTCAAGATCATGAATTTACACAAGTTGCTCATCAATACAATATTCCGCTTCTGTTCTGCTTTGCGGAATTGGTACATAGAAGAAAGAATGAGCATCCAGTCGTATTCTTGGGTAGGGACTGTTATCTTTTGGGCAGACTTTACAGTCATTACTATGACACTAGCACTTATTTACCTTTCAGCCGCACTTTAGCATATAAAGATCCACAAAACGCAATTGAGTATTTGCGCACACAAAGCCCACCAGACGCATTATATGTAGATTTAAGCAGTACGGGTGCAACATGGAGTTTTCTTTCATCCTACGTTGATTTAAACGTCTTAGTTGGCATTTATTCTGATAAATTCTTTTACACTAAAGAAAAACCAGTATTACCTAAACACTTTAATTATTTATTAGCTAATTCACAGTTCGGTGATACCAATTTAATTTTAGAAGCATTTAATTGTGCGAATCATGGACACATTAAAGAGTTTAAAAATTGGCAAGCTACTTTTGCAGAACCAGAGTTACCAGATTGGTTAGTGGCTCAAATACATGAGCCTGTCAATCAAGCAATCACACTATCGAAACATTACAAAGATATATTAAGACAAGAATTAGCCAGTAAGTCAGAAAAAGACTTATTGCGTGTATTTGGTGATATGGCATTGACAATCAGTAATCAAGAACAATTACGTTTACGTTTGCAGTTATTTTTAGAAAAAGAAAATCAATATTTAGGAGAATTGTAATGCACCTTAATCCATACATATATCAACACATTACTGATAATCACATGGAACATCCCACGATTCCTGTGCAATTGCAACCAAGTTATTCACAAGCCTATGAAGATGTCATTTTAGAGTCTTTATTACGGGCGTATATGCTGCGCACAAAGAAAATGATGTATTTAATCTTTTTTGAAATTGGCGCAAACCATCCAGTAGCTACCAGTGCAAGTTTCTTACTTAAACAAAAAATGGGTATTCATACTGTGCTAGTAGAAGCTAATCCTGACCTTATACCGCAATTACAGCAACATAGACACAATGACACCATTATCAATGCAGCTGTGACGGATCAAGATGTTGCAGAAGTAGAGTTTTACTTATCTCCAGACAATGAAATATCTTCTTTAAACAAGGATTTTGTCAAAGCATGGAAAGAAGGTGAAGTCAGTGGTGTGATACATGTTCCTGCAATACGCATCAACAGTTTATTTGATCAGATGCACTTACCAAGACATGTAGACATTATTTTAAGCATTGATATTGAGGGTTATGATTACAACATCCTTGCAGACATTGATTTTGACAAATACAAACCGCTTATTATTATGGTTGAGCCGAGTGAGGAATTTGCGCCTGGCACAATCAATAAGATGATGGAATTGTTAGAGAGCAAAGGTTATATTCTCTGCTCTCAAACATTTGTTAATTTAATCTTTATGCGGCAGGAGTAAGTCTGCCATCAAAAGCGTATGTTCCAATGTGGGATAACTCAGCCCACGGGGCAGCATACACTTTACCACCCATTTTGCGCCAGTTGTAACAGAAGTGATAATCTTCAGACAACAATCTGCCTGTTTCTGGTTCTATGCTGGTTGCAAAATATTCTGTAATCTTGTCTTGCTGTTCCATGTTTCCGCCTAAATCAGTCACATCATTTAAGTAGAACGGCATAGAATCTTTCATTTTTTCAAATACTTCACGTTTGATAAGCATAAATCCAGTGCCACCATTAAAGATTTCTACGGGTTCATTAATCGGTACAGTTACTTCTCCTGCATAACCTACTAAGTTCACTACAAAGCTGCCTGTATGACGTTTTAATTGATCCTGTGGCACGTTATTTTTAACTGCCTTCTCTACACCATGCCAATTGATTTCTTTTTTAGGATAGATGCCACAAATAATGTCTTTATCAGCTTGTAAAAGACTTAATACATCATGCGGTTTAAAGTGAATATCTGCATCAATAAACATGAGATGTGTGCAGCCCTCTTTCTTTAAAAATGCGTTTGTAAGTGCATTTCTTGCTCTGGTGATGAGAGATTCATTAAACATAAAGCTAAAAGTATTCTCAATACCGTGTTGTTTGAGTAAATCGGAAAGTTGGAGAATAGATTGTGTGTAATATCCTGCACACATACCGCCATACATAGGTGTTGCAATAAAAATAGATGCCATTTGAGTTTCCTTTTTTTGGTTATTTAAAAACATGGGTAATAAACGATCGGGTGCAGTGTAGTTCACGGTATAGCCATTCGTACACTCAAATTGTGGTGCATTATCTACAAGCGCTTGATAAAATGCACGATCTTCACCCCAGCCACCATGATAGAGAGCTGGAGATAAAGTAGGTAAGACATCCCCTCTAACACAATAGCAGTTCATATCCACAAATGTATCTGGATTGCTAGAGAGTTTGCCAAGTGATTCAACGTCATCATTACAGACGTATTCGCCTTCTGTATTAAAGATTCTGCGCAGTGAATAGCACCATGCTAGGTTTTCCGATTCACATTTAAACACCATATCATTGACATGTGTTGGTTCAAACCAATTATCTTCATCTAAGAACAGCATATAATCTGCATTGATCATAAACGGCATACCTGCGTAGATGCGTTGACCATTCCATAAAATACCGCCTGCCCTTCCCGTATTTTCTGGTAAATGAATAACAACGTCTGCGTCACAAGAAAAATCGAATTTTCCATCAACAATCACCCAATGTTCACATTTCATAGTCTGTGCTTTGACAGAATCAATAGCTCTTTGCAATGTTTCTTTTCCTGTTGTGGGCGTAATGACAACAATTTTCATTTCTCACTCGCTTTCTTTAATAAATCTCTAGCAAAATCTAAAATATCTTTAGCACCATTTAGATTGTTTTTCTTTACCCATAGGGCTAGTATTTCCTCATCTGTTAACTCCCACAAAACATTATTTAATACTAAAGAATCTACTGCATTATTTAACGCTTCTATTTCTTGTGCTTGTTGACGTAGCATGGCAGAAACTTGTTTACTATGAGCACAACAAGACCACTCATTTATATCTGCTAGTTCATTTGCTGTCATTTCTCACTCGCTTTCTTTAGTATTGCATCAACAATCCAATAACATTGTTCTGTTGTTAAAGTTACTGTTGTGTTTAATGCAGATATTCCAAAAATATTATCTATTTCCTCTTTTGTTAGTTCACGCATTGGGTGTTCATAGAGTGGGATACTCTGCCCTTCTTCTAATTCAGCCCAAGCTATTGGTGGATGGTCATACAATGCAGTATAGTTAGGGTGTTTTAACGCAACAGAACTACACGTTGTAGTAAACTCAGGTTTATCAAACCCATCAATTTTTACCATCATAGCAACAGGTTTTTCATCAAAAAAAGGTTTGGTATAAAGAAACTCTCCTTTCTCTCTCGTTTGCCAATCACTCCCTGAGCCTGAATCGATGTATCTATATCCATATCCATCAAAATCGTAACGCATTGCAACTGGTTCATTCATTTCAACACCTCCATACATTTTTGAACAAATAATTCAATATTTTCTTGTTGTCTGGATTCAAATAAATGGTAGTTAAAACCACCAAAAGTCGTACCGATACCGTATTGATTTGGTACACCCGCTAAAGCCCATTTAGGCTTCTCAAAGTGTGTAATCGGTATCAAATGCACGGGTACACCATACATCCTCCAAGTATCCGTTAATGTCTGCGCTACATCTCCATACGGTGTGGCTTGAAATGATGGTTTTCCAAGACGGTGATACATCTTCTTATTCAGAACCAAGAATGAGGGTGCTGCAAACGTCTTTTTAGCCACCTCTACGCCTAAATGATTTGTAGATTGAATGTTGCCTACTAATTCACCGTTCGTGGCTTTAATCACCCAATTTTTCATGACTTGTGGATGCGTAATAATGCAATCAATATCCATGTAAAGAATCGCATCAGAATCTGTCCTATTTTCAATCCAAGACATCCATTCTGCATGTCCTATACCATTGATACGGTGTTGTTGAACGCTAATCCCCATTTTATTCATTACTTCGTTTTGATACCACACAATACGATCGTCAATGTTGTCCCAATATAGACTAAATACTTGAATGTTCATAAAATATCCTTATAGACTGGAATGATGGTTTTTCCTGTGACTCTGCATTTTCTTTTTTTTCCTTCTTTGAGTAATCCGAGCTGTAAGAGTTCATTGACTCGACCACAAACACTTGATAACTCAATGAGTGTGATGGCTACTAATTCACGTCTGGAATAGTCTTTACCGACTTGCATAGAACGATAAATACTGTTGGCTTGTGTATTGACTTTACCTTCAGAACGGTGTTCATGATAGGCTTGTATAGATGTATCTGTTACGGGCATATATCCTCCAAAGTTAGGTTATTGCTGCATGTAGCTAAAGGTGTGCAGCGCACCTTCCTAACTCAACCCAACTGGGTTTCAGTAGCTACTCTGGTGAGTTCATCAATTAAAACTGTTACTCCTCCGCCTTTTCTTGGTCTACCACGATAAACGTGTAGTGCTTCCACTTGCACATCATCATCAAAGATTCCAGCATCCTGACAAGCATCCAAAACGGGCTTCGCACAATTATCAATATCCATTAACTTCTTTGATCTTGGATAAATGTAAATAAATACTTCTACTTTAGCATCTCCCAATTTAGGCGTATTGTATTCTTGCACATAGTCTGCAACTGCTTGCTTAAACAGCATACCTCGTTTACTGATATAACGTCTGTGTCCTGACGCTAACCAATAAACATTGATACTAGGCGGATAAGGTAGTTTTAATACAATCATTAGAATGGCACGTCATCATCCATTTTATTTAACTCTCTTGGATATGGCTCATTATTCTTAGCCACATAAGAGTCCTCACTCAAGCTGATCAAGTTACCACCTTGTGTAATCTTAAGCCAACCTGCTATTTTAAGTTCTGATCCTGCCTTATAGTCTTTAGCAAGGGTAATCATGCCTTTATAGTCTGGTGACTTTTCTTGTGTCTTTTTGTTTTGGAATAATACGCCTTTACCGAGCATAGGTTTATGACTGTTCATGTTGAATTTCCTTATTGATTTTGTTCATACCTGCGAGAATATTTGCTGTTGAAAGAGAATCTAAGCTGCCTAAAAACTCTGTATTGACTTCTCTAAATGATTCATACTTTTGGTATTTCTCATCTTCTGTCAATTTCTCGTTTACCTTGATTTTCCTAAACATGTCGAGAAATCCTGCAACCCAATCTTCTTTACTTAAATACTTAGCATAAGGTTCTGACTGATTCGGAATATACAAAGGTATTGTCTTGAGTAATGGTGTTTCTTCCAAGACTACGGGTTCATTTCCTTGCAAGACAACAGTAGGCGCTTTCTTCGGTGTTATATCTCTTTCAATCGGTTTATCATCAAAGTCTTGCACTTCCTCTGGTGAATAGAATCCTGTCACACTGCCAGGAAAAACAGATCGTATTCCCTCACTAATGCAACGACTTCTGAGCATAGCTCTTGGAAACTTTTGCCAACCACTGCCAGGCTTGACTAAACCAATTTTATTGGCTTGTTCAATCGTCCAAGTCACAGACAAAGAACCACCGTTAGGGTGCGTAAAGAGTCCTGTCACAACCTCATCTGTGTAGATAGTCCAGTCTACTTTTCCTCCAGCATTTTGAAACCTTGCAAGCATAGCATCTGCTTTCAATGCTGGTCTACCTTGAATGATGTGGAAATCTCTAGCAGCTGTTGCGGGGTGCAATCCTTCTGCCTGTGCAACCGCCATTAAAGCAAGAACAGAGTTAGTGTCTTTCATACCAAACAAACCAGACTTGGCTATGGCTTCCGCCATACTCTGCATATCATTAAAACTGACAATATTACTCATAAGAACCTCTCAATTAAAGTTAGGATAGTGTCTATGACTGAGCTGGCAGTCATCACCCATATTGCTATATCAATATTATTCATTTCAATACCTCTGCACTTTTAAGTTTGCTTGTTTCGCCATCAAATGTAATTTTTAAAAGTGAAGTATGGAATTGATAAGTAGATTCGTGCCATGCAAAACCATTTAACGTCGAGTGAAATTCTTTTGATAAATAAGCTACAACATCAGGCTTTGGCTCAGGTTTAATGCGATATTCAACACTTTCGCTTTCTTGCCAAACATTGAAAAACTCCATCCAATCACTCCATTCACCTGACTTGGCATAAATATTTCTATATTGAATCTTTGCACCATCTGCCCAAGCGTGTATTAATTCTGCGTGTTTGTGTTTCATTTGATTAAGAACCTCCTAGAACCTGGTTGTTCGATGACAAACTTGTCATAGATGTCTGGCATAGCTTGCTTGAATAAATCGCTAGAAAAGCGCATAGAGGCTTTCGAGGATCTCCATGTCACTAAGGTATTACCATCAAAGGTGCGCAGCTCCTGATTCTCTCCTATTGCGTTCCTAATAGCTAATTCCCATTGTTCCCCAATAGATTCATATTCCTTAATCTTTTGTTTAAGTGCTTTAAGATCATGGACCATGTTTTCAATGTCTTGGGTTGCAAAGGTGACACCATCTGTCGATTGAGGATAGAGTAATTTCGTATCTTCAATGTTTCTCGGCTCTGGAGCTGTTCCTGTTTGCACATGCGCCCAGAATACCGCCATATTTTTGATTAACTCGGATTTTTCTGCTTCCGATATATCAAACTCAAAGGTATGAAACTCTTGCCCACCAAAGAGAACAGCAAGGTAAACTTTAGATACATTGTGAACAGCTGCCTCATGGACTAATTGTGCATAGTCTACAGATGGAATCCTATTGGTATCAGGATCAAACTGAGAACGAACAGCAGCATTATAGTTTTTGGCTTCAACAAGTGCGCTACCATCAGCAGTAATAAAATCAAAATGAGACCTAAACCAGTTCTCTTTAGAATGCGTGAGCATGTAGTCGGCATCTTTTAACTCCATCTTTAATCTGTCTTGTGTTAGTCTACCAATAACGGGTTGCATCACATGTCCCATTTGAACTGCTTCAATCTCCGAGAGATCAGGAGGCGAAAGTTTACCTTGTTTGATTAAAACAGTCTGTAGGGCGTTTCCTTTGATGGCTTGACGTGTATCACTAGCCCACCAAGCAGCATTGCGTATTGCTGGCTCAAAATCGTTTCTATCGTTACTCATAGGACCTCCGCTAAAGATTTAATGATTTCTTTTAAATGTTCGTTCTCATCTTCTAATTTACCGATCTCGGACTCTAATTCTTCCTTCTCAAGTTTAAGACGATCGTTCTCCATTTCTAAAATGGATACTTTCATATTGTCGAGTTCTAAATTTAAATCAGTCATGATGAAACTCCTACACGATTGAATAATGAGCTGGTGTAGTCATCAAGATCTACGAGTTCCTCGAACCATTTGGCTTCCTCTCCACAACCTGTAAGCGGTCTTAAACGAGAATGAATGGCTGTCCATGTTTCACGTTCTCCAGACACCATATCACGGGGAACATTAGGGTTATTACACGTCTTATCCGACTTATTGAAATGCTTACAATCTTTGCAAAATTTCATTTGATACTCCTCTTTAAGTTAGGTTAATTTTCTACTTCTACAACTATACGACTAGACTACTATACATCTAAATATATTACAAGTCTATTACTAGATTTAGTCTATTACTAGAATACGTAATCTAGTATACGTAATCTATATAAAACCTATTTCTATTAAATTAGACTATCGTATATTAGAAATCTACGTCTACTAGAAATAGTTTATAGTTATATCATACTTCGTATGATATATTCTAAACGTATAGTATACGTATTCTAGAATACGAAAAATAGTCTATAGATATATATAATATATAGATGGGGTTTTTCATAGGGGTTTTAAGCCATAGCCAAGAATCCAAAAATGATCACCAGGCTAAGAATCGAGATAATCATTTCTAATATTTCTTCTCTGGATAACTTAGGATTTTGAATATTTACCTTCATGCCCACGCGCGCGGGAAATTTTGACCTCATAGGTTTCTTGAGAAATTCTTGTTTAGCATAATTCTTCATAGTAATACTCCTGATTAAAGTTAAAATGATGTTTAAACGTGTTTTAAGGTAGCTAGAATCAATTTAAAAGACTAGGGGAATACTAACCCCTAATCTATTAAGAAAACGCCTTAAAACGTATATTTTGGATTAACGCCAGCGTCTTTTTTAAATTGATTCCACTTAGCATTAGCCCGAAAATTAGCAATTGAGTAAACTTTTTTCCAATCCTCAATTTTTTCATCATGACAAAAATCTTTAATTGCCTGCTTTTCATTACCGCAAAAATCCCTTGTATTGATAATGAGATCTATTGCATTTTCTATGATGTGATTAGGTATATACATTTTTAAACCTTTCCGTATTGATCTGGATAATTCTTACAAAAATATTCTTGATCGAATTGATCAACATAATATGTATTTTCATTACCGTATTCCGTAATTTTGATCGTGTTTTGAGATAACCAGAGATCCGCTGTAAATTGAGAGATTTCTTTAGGAAAGTATTTTTCATTTTGCTTACATTTTGCAAGCCCGAATTTTTGCATTTCTTGAAGTAATGACATGTTTAAAGCTCCATAAGTTAGGTTATGATTACTCAAATAGTAATCACTTAGAGGGCTATTAAAACCCTCTAAATGCTTACAGTATTTAATAAAATTTTATTAATGGTTTGTATTCAACGCCGTAAGCATTGTTTACAAATATTTCATAACATTGATGCTTATGATTGTTTTTCTCAATCCATTGATTCATTGCAGCTTTTGTTTTAAATATTTTTGTATTCCACATGATTTAGCCCTTGTTGTTTAATGATTGAAGATATTTAAGAATAGGAACAGCCTTATATTTTTTTGTGTTAACGCTACTGGCTATCTTTTTGCTAAATGTTTCAAATATGGGTTTCTTAGTTTCAATATCAACGATTACCCATGAAGCGGTTGTTTTT
>Ga0208379_1000123_pt1 | contig 36710 bp, 16 predicted proteins | sample CryBogCBE02Aug07_FD_184559 | JGI IMG/M metagenome (GOLD analysis project Ga0208379, IMG submission 184559) | Freshwater microbial communities from Crystal Bog, Wisconsin, USA - CBE02Aug07 (SPAdes) | ecosystem: Environmental > Aquatic > Freshwater > Lake | place: Crystal Bog, Wisconsin, USA... | reverse complement strand
TTCACTGGTTGTTACAGCAGGCTTTGACTCTTCTGCTTTAGGTGCCGCAGGCTTTGGTGCCTCAGAACGCGGAGCAATAGTTTTAACTAAATTGTTAAAAGTATCAGTAATTTGTTGAACAGCATTAGCTTGCGTTCTAGGTAAATTAGATTTTTCGCTGGTTTCTCTAAAAGATTCAGCTATTTTAATACCAAAGTCCGCAAAAATATTAAACGGTTTTTCGCTGGCAGTTTTATCAATAACAGTATTTTGAGGTTTGAACTGTGCTATCTTTTCAAATTTACCAAACAATTCACTAAATTGTTGTACAATAATGTTTTGATCAAATGCTGCCGGTGCTTTACGATCTTCACTTTTTACATTGACCGGAATAGTCTTGCCATCAGGTAAAGGAACCACTGCTTCTGTACCGTGAAGTGTAGCATCAAACCCAGATTTTGCTCCACTTAAAACTCCGCCTAATGCCGCACTAGGTTTCTTTTGTTCTGTTATCGGCGAAGGTGGTGCTGCCGCTGGTATTACTTCGCCGGCTTTCCCTCCTTCTACCTTCATCATTGCTTGTCGGAACTTTTTCTGCTCATCTGGCGTCATATCAACATAACGCTTGTTCAAGTCTAAACCAGTTTGAGCTCCTACACTTCTAGCATAAGCTTCAGGATTGTTTTCACTAGACGGTGCCCATCTAGATATTGCTTGTTTAGCAGTTAAATTAGCGTAGTTCTTGCCTTTTAACAGAGTGTCTTGAGCTTTTTCTCCCATTTCCATTGTAGGGAAAACAGCGAATCCACCATTTTGTCCAATGGCGCCCATTTGAATCGCAAATTCACCGTAGCGTATATTACCTGGATTATTATTGCGCCAGTTAATGTTGCCGCCTTTTCTGGTTTCAACCAACTGACCTTGCGCATTTTTAATTTGTAATTGTGCTTGAGAACCGCCAACAGCACCGCCAGGACCACCCCCACCGCCAACTGACCCACCTTTGGCACCGTAAGCTCCTGCGGCCCCACCGGCAGCCGCCGGTGTAGATGGTGTACCACTTAAAGTACTTTTTAGTTTGCCCCATAAAGAAGTTGATTCACCGCCTTGTTTCTCACCTCTGCCTGTGACACTGTTTATTACATCAGTTGCCCCGTCTAGTGTTTCGGCAAATAGTTTTGAAGCAGTGGTAGCTGGACCAATGCCTTTGTTAACTAAATTATCAAAGGTTTGAGCTGTGTTTCTTTGAGCAGTGGTCAAGTCCACCATGGTTTTTACTTGATCGTCTGCTCCATCTTTCTGTGCTTTCTGTTGATCCTCTGCTTGCTTTAACGCTTCTTCAGTAGACTGACCTATTGCTTGATTGCTGAATTTAGCAGTTTGTGAGAAATCTGTGAAATTATCGTTGAATTTACCTGCTTGGGCTAGTGTAGTGCCCGCATCTAATGCTTTTTTAGCATTGCGTTTTGATTCATCAACAATCTTACCGGTATCAGTGACACCTTGACGAATCATGTCGGTACTGCTACCAAATGTACGTTGGAATTTCTGTGCTTCTTTGCTGTTTGAGAATCCTGAAGCTACGTCAGCAAAGCCTTTGGCCAGTTCCGGACCACCTTGCTTTAAATAAATGTTGTATAATTCTCGATTACGTTTGGCTACTGCTAGACTTTGCGCATCTCCGGCTTGTTCTAACTTGCGTTGTGTAGCATTGAACCTTTGATCCGACATGGCTTGCTCTAAAGCAGCCTGTTGTTCTTTGGCACTAGCCCCGGTAATTTTGGTTATTCTGTCTTGTTCTTCAATATAAGCAGCCGCACTGGCAGCCATTTCATCAGCGGTTTTTTTCTGTAGCGTACCTGATGATTGTTGTAATTTCATATAACCAGCAATGCCGTTATTGATATCATCAACGCTCATACCCATGCGTTTAAACTGCGTGCCTAAATCGCTGTACTGTATGTCTTTTGCCATTATGGCAAATTGTTTAGAACCTGTTGCTGCCGTACCACCAAACTGTGCCAATATGTCCGCGTTATCTTTCATAACCGCAGCCATATTGCCAATCTCCTTCATGGTATAACCCATGTCCTGAAGATTTTTAAAGGTATCCTGCATTCCTGTAGCTAAACCGCTACGACTTAACTCTTGATAACTTTTAAATAGTGAGTCAGCTTGTTCGTTTGCCGCACTGGCCCATTTTTCTAAACCTTTTACAGCTAGTCCGGCGGCAATGCCTAATGGACCAAAACGGCTTAGCAATGTAGACGTAACATTTGCAAGCGACTTCAAACCATCATTAAATACACTAGCACCTTCGGCACCTTTAGCGATATCTCCCGCGGCCTTGGCAAAACTTGTGCCTAATTGAGATACGTTAGATTTTAAAGTGGCTGTGTAATTTTTAACACCGATTTGAGCATCTTTTAAAGAGTCCGCAAGCTCCTGTGAAATAGGAGTACCTTTAGCTAATGCTTCATTGTACTCGTTAAGTATTGCCGCTATTTCATCAGGTGATAGATTTTCAAGTGCCATAACTATACTTATGTAAGGAAACCCAATGATTTCAAACAACCCATTAAGCCAATATTTTAGACAACCATCAATTTACTTAAAACTACCCAGCAAGGGTCTTTTTTATCCAAAATCAGCATTAGACATGCCTGCTAACGGAGAATTGCCAGTTTATCCAATGACTGCTATTGACGAAATAACTTATAGAACTCCAGATGCATTATTCAATGGTCAAGCGGTTGTTAATGTTATACAAAGTTGTATTCCTGCTATTAAAGATGCGTGGGCTATTCCTGCTATTGATGTAGATAGTATTTTGGTATCTATACGCATTGCCAGTTATGGTCACGAAATGCAATTTGCTACCACTTGTCCTTCTTGTGCCAACAGTGATGAATATGGTATTGACTTGCGAACAGTACTAGATAACATTCGAGCACCAGATTACACACAGCCCATTGCTCAAGGCGATATTGAAATTTATTTCAAACCTATGACATACAAAAACATGTCAGATAATAATAAAATTCAATTTGATGAGCAACGCATTTTTCAAAGTTTAAATGATCCTGAAGCAATTACTCCGGAAAAAATAACAGAAGTAAGTCAAGCACTAAAACGCATTACGGAAATGACAGTTTCTGCGTTAACCCAAAGTATTTTAACCATCAAAACTCCTACTGCCATGGTAAATGAAGTAGAGTACATCAACGAGTTTATGAAAAACTGTGACAGCGCAACATTTAACAAAATACAAGAATACGTAGTGACTAATAAAAACCTAGCAGAAATGCAACCCATTACTATTAAATGCGCTAATTGTCAACATGAATATCAACAAGCCATTACTTTAGACATGTCGAATTTTTTCGGGCGCGCCTCTTGATAATGAACAACGAAGCTATTGCTAAATTACTTGATAGCATGGACAAAGAAGTAGAAGGCATTAAGCAAGAGGCGTTAAAAATGGTTTGGTATATGCGCGGTGGACTAGGCTACGGGGAAGCTATGAATTTAGGCAATGCTGAAAGAAAAATCATAAGTGACATAGTAAAAGAAAACATGGAAGCGACAAAACGTTCTGGCTTGCCATTCTTTTGATATTTTACTCATAGTATACCATTATCCTAAATGATTTTTTTACTGTGTTTACACTTTGTTTCTCATTTAAGGGATTAGCAAGCTAATCCAAGACCTCGTTTACACTCGGTCTTATTTTTTCTTCTATTTTTATTAGGCTTAATTTTTCTAGATTTACTTTAGTAACATTATAGCTATTTGTTTAACTGTTTCCGGTGGATTAGGTTTTCCAAGAACACGGGGTCGTTATTCACCGTAAACACGGTGAATGACAAAGACGTTTCCATAGACGGCAGTCGGTTAAAATTATCAAGAGATTTACCTATTATTCCCATAATAGACGTAACGGAGGCGGTTGACCGGTACCCCCTACTCTAGCTTCACATATCAACGGAACCCTAGTGACCCTATAACAACAAACAAAGTCCTATAAGCATGGGTTGTTTCTTTTTCACAGAGCCCAAACCATTTGATGCCTTAAGTTAGCATTTACCTGGAAAGTGTTGTGCTAGCACTTTCCTTCCTAAGATCCAGACCGGGTATCTCACCGTTCCTCAATAGGGACAGACCAATCATCCGTCAACACATTTTTCTAACCATTTGTAGACGTAACTTTTATCTACGGTGATGCCAACAGACAGCCCATTTGTCTGAATAACCCGGACCGTGCGAAAGCGTTTAAATTCTTTCGGCGGCACCTTGATGGGAGTCAAGGGTTTTATGATGCTTGCTTATTTGTTGCTATTGTTTAAATTAACTGGTTTAAATAAATTGTTAAAAGTAGTTGCGTTTATTTTTTCTTTAAGTTGATGTTCGGCTGCTCTAAGCCTACATTCTTTTTTTTCTTTACGATATTTTTGTCGCCATTCTTTTTTATTCATTTTGTGATGCCTTTTTATTGATTAATTTTATTGATTACATGACTTTTATGTACTTTGACTGCGATGATACCATTGTAATATTCGTCGCTTTCTAACACTTTTCTATTGAACTGTTCTCTGGCTTCTATGTAGGAACATTCTGCTTTTGATTTACAATAGTAAAGTATTTCGCGAGAAAAATTTTCGATGCCTAATTCTTCGATGTCTTTGTTTAATTCTAAGTTGCTGCCGGTGTAAACTCTCCAATCACTGTCGATTTTTGAGCGTATTTTTTTCCGTTTTTTGATGCCGTTTTTTTGTTTTACTGTTTTATAAGTTGTTTTACTAAATTTTGATAATTTTTTACCGATGTATTTTTTACCGGTAGTTAAATTGGTTATACAATACACGTACCCTACACAATCTTCTGGTAGTTCATTTATTTCTAATCCTTCGTATAGCCATGGCATAATGTTAATTATGCTGTGTCTCCCTCCTGACTAAAATTTGTGAAGCCATGTACTTTAATTACTTTTAATATATTTTCTACGCGACTAGTAAGTTCGTCTCTGTGACTTACTAACCAAATGCTTTTATTCCTATCTCGACTCATTTGTTTAAGTAATGATAATGATGCTTCAACTCCTTGAGTGTCAAGTCCATTATCAATCATTTCGTCCACAAACAGCAAATTAATAGGTGTGTACAAACTTTCGAATACATCTCTAAATGCCCACGCTATACTTAGTATAAGACGATTACGCTCTCCGCGGCTAAGATTGTCGAAGTCAAGCTCTCTACCTAACTCTTCGATGCTTACTGATAGATCATTTTGGAACAATACACTATGCGGTAATCCTACTTTATCTAAATAATAAGTGAGTCTTGAATTTAAATAGCTTAAATTTTGTTCAATGATTTTTTTACGAATAAAACTGTCTTTACTGGTTAGTAATTTAAGTAAGAAATCTTGATGTTCTTGAAGTTTGGTAAGATTATTTAAAATATCATAGTCTACTATTTGTAAAGCCTGTGTAGACATTTCTTCAATCTGCTCGCTAAAAGGATTTTGCTCAGTAGATTTTTCTAAAATTTGTTTTTGCAAATTATCTAAACTAGACCTATGATGGTAAGCGTCTTCTTCACTGGTATAGAATGTAGTGACAGGTTTACCAATCTCACCTAGCGCTGTCATTTCTGCTTGTATATCCGCCAGAATTTCACTGAACTCGGTACGTTTATTTTTAGCTTCTTCTAATTCTCGTTGTTTACCACTTAGTACCTGTGTGTGTTTGTCATCGTGAAAAGACTGCCCGCATGTATGACAAGTATGCGCTTCTAGCGTTTCAATTTCTTTTTGCAATTTGCCAATAATCTTTTCTTCACGCTGTAAATCCATTTTTACGCGACTAAGAGCAGATGACAAATCATTAAAGTGCTTGCGTTTTTGATTCCACGCGGCTTTATCTCGATGAGCTTGAATTTCATCTTCGATATCAATTTCTTTTAATAGCTCTAATGCTTCCGTAAGTCTAGCAATATCTTCATTGTGTTTGGTAACCCAAATTGTTTGCTTGCGTTTTACACTTTCGATTTGTTCTTCTATTCGTTTATTAGCTTCATTTACTGCTCTAATTCTAAATTCTTCGCGAGTAATTTCATCTTTGGTATTTCTGTTAAGTTCCTTGATTTTATCAGCTCGTTCACTTAGTAGTGTAATGCCTAATAATTGTTCAATAATAGTTCGTTGTTCGTTTGCTTTTAAACTTAAAAAAGGTTCGGTGTATGTGTTTAACGCAACTATATGCTTGAACATGTCGTGACTTAAGCCTAGTAGTTCCTCAATGGCTTCTTGTGTTTCACGACTATCACCTTGGGCGCTATCTGTAGCTTCAGTTTCTTTACTATCAATAAAAAACCTCAGTACATTGGGTCGACGTCCGCGTTCAATTCTGTAGTTGGTATTGTTAACGTCAAAGTCTAATGATACCAACATATTTTTGGCATTAGTTTGATTTATCAAATTGTCTTTTCTGATATTACTGACAGCAGAACCATATAGCGCATAGCTGATAGAGTTTAGCAAAGCGGTTTTTCCAACACCATTTCTAGAACCATCACCGCCTAAGTCTAAATTTTCACCCAGCACCAAGGTTAAATCATTGCGATCAAAATTTACAGACTGCGTGGCATTCCCTACACTTAGAAAATTCTTAATAGTTAAATTTTTTATTTTAATCATAAACTTTGGTAAATTTTCAATAACAATTTTGGATCATAAAATTCTGATTCTATGTCAGTGAGTTGAGCAGTGATAATTTGATCTACACTTTCAAATTTTATATCGCCCGGAGACAAATCAATACCAACATCAGCTTTCTTACTGGTTATCAATGCTATTTCACGCAAATTATAATCCCCTATAAATTTTTCTTTGATAAAATTAGCTTCTTCATAACTGATATCAATGTCTAGCTCTACTTTGACATGCATATTCGGAACAAAAATATTACTCGCATTGTCAATGGCTTCACTTAATTTCATAACGCGGTATAAAGGTTGTTGCGGCCAAGCATGATATTCAGGTTCAGTACCCCACGCTAATACCATCATGCCGCGATTGCTATCGCCGGCATCGGAAAAATTATGAGGGAAACTATTACCAATATAGTTGATGTTATTTTTTTGTTGACGTAAATGAAAATGCCCGCTGAAGACTTTTTCAGCACCTTGGAAACTTTCAAGTTTTACTTCACCGGTATCAGGCATAGCAACAAACGAGTTCATTAAAAAACTAGGAAGTTCAAAGTGTCCAAACATGTATTTGGCGGACATTTTAGATATTTTTTTATGATCGTCGCCTACTAACCACGGCGCAATTACTACGTCGCCTTTTTTAAACCAATCATTGATGATAACAACATTGGGTAAATGTCGTGCCCACTCAAGACCATGTATATCTCTTTTTTCTCTAAAGAACAAATCATGATTGCCTGGAATGACATATACAGTATCAAATGCTTTACTTAATTTTTCTAAACATCTGATTGAATAGTGAAGTGTTTGCATATTGATTGAAGCTCTGTGGTGGTGCCAGTCTCCGAGGAAAAATCCGGTCTCACACCCTTCTTCTTTGGCTTTGATAATAAACCAATCAACAAACGCTTCACAATCATTTAAATGTACTATACTATTAGACTTTAGGCCAAAATGTATATCGGTGAACACTGCCGCTTTTTTAAATAGATTACTCATAAGTCTAGTATATAAGATTACAACAGTAATAGCAATTAAACTGGTTGATCTCCATAGGTAATTATTACTTCACTGTCTTTGTTGTGATCTTTGCCGCCAGAATTTTGTCGTGTCCAGCTGGGATTTAGCCCGTGTATTTCTAACAAGTCATCTCGAATATTTTGATTCTTTTTTTCACTGTTTAAAACGTGAGTAAAGGAATTAGTAACTGCGGCAGTATAGTAGGCAAAAGGATTTTGTGATTTAGACTCATCAAACCTTAAACCAATTTGGCTTAGTTGTACCAATGCAGCCCCTCTCATTTCTTCATTGTAGGTATTTCCAGTAAGATAAACGGTACCATTACGTCTAGCAACAAAACATCCGTATTCTGTTTCCGGACACCATACACGACCTTTATAGTATGTAGTAGGTTCGTTAGGGTGAGTAATTTTGCCGGCCCCAATGCGTTTTCTACCATTTCTCTTTCCTCCATGTAAATTGACGGAAGATACTTTTGCTATATTACTCTTTTTTGAAAATAAATTTACAGCATAACATGCGGACGGTTTGCCGAAAGATATAGAGTCTACTAAATGAGTATTAGAACGTACTCCGGATAATACACACAATGCTTGAAATAAATCAACATGATGCTTGTCTTTTTGAACATAACTACGATTGCCATTAGATCTTCTCCATCCATCGCCGTCTATCATAGTTTCTATTAAAAGTTCTCTTTGTTTTAGTGTAAGACTTAAAATAAATTTCATACTGAGATTTTTTTCTGGTAATATTTGAATAATTTTTTTACAATCATTTCTGCTGATAGAAAAACAAAGATTCTTACCTCTAACACCTTCACTAAACTTATAACCTAAATTATTTAAACAATTTTTAATGCGATCGGCTTTGGCTCCGGCATTTTGATAAACAGTAATTCGTTTGATATTACCTAATTTTGATTCTACGTTGCGTTCTATTTCATAACATCCTTCGGTTACGATCCATCCAGCTAGTTCTACGAAATCATTGCTGTATATTGATTCTTTAACACCTTCTTCGGCATCAGCGGATAAAATCATTTGATCATTTTCTTTGAGTAATTCTACCGGAACTAATCCTCTTTTGGTAACTATTTTATGATTAGGTGTAATTAAAGAATCATATCCGCGCATGGTTAATTTATGCATAAGACCATTAAATTCGCCGCGGTAAATGCTACGTATGCTACTCCATGCTAAATTACTGCCATTGTAACTTAGTATTTTGTTATTTTCGTTGATATCATCAATGCTGACCCATCCTTTATCAGTTAGGGCTTCAGTTGCTTCATCTACACAATAGCCGCGCCAATTGCTTCGTGTGGCATATCTATCACATAATTTAATAAACATAGTGGCCAGCGTTCGCGTCATTTCACCGTGATCTTTATCAAACTCGCCGGTTTCTAAGTCACCACGCCAATGGCTTTTTCCTACAATAAACGGGATTTTATTTTCGTCTATACGATAATGATAAAAAGGAGGAAATGGAAGCCTGACATATTTTATGCTTAGTTCATTTTCTTCCGGTAAATCAATAACAGCATCTTCGGCAATGCCAAAATCAAAAATATCTTCCAATTTTTTCTTTTTGGTTTGCGCTGATTTTGGTATCTTTTTTGGCGCCATTGGAATATGTTCCCAGCACGTAACCCTAAAAACTAAATCAGTGTTAGGAATCTTTTTAGGATCTACTACAACTCCAGTTTCTTTTTTAATGCGATCAGCACGATTTCTGCGAGCTTCTGCTACGGTTCTTTGATTAATCTTAGCCACTGATGGTAAGATAATGTCATATTGATGATCGTTTACAGGATCTAAGAATGAACAGTATGTATTTTTACTAAGATGTATTTGTTTTAAAATATCTTTATTTGTAAGATAAACTACTTTAGGGGTAGAGGTATTGAAAATTTGTTTTGCCACGTATGTGATCTCCTATGTGTATAGTATAGCATAAAAACAACGGTTGTCAACCTATTTATCCATTATAAACGTATATTATTTAAGACATAAATATTATACAGGGATTAAAAAATGGGATTACCAACAGACGCGCAACTACAAGTAATTGCTGATTATAACAACAATATACAAATTGATCAGAAAACTATTGATGAAAATACCGCGGCTATTGGTGGATATCAAAAAGAAATTAATGCGGCCCAAAGCACTATAGAAATTGACAATCTTAATTTAAGTAATCCTAATCTAGATCCAAAAGCCATACCAGGTATTCAATCCAATATACAAGAAGCACAGTCTAGCATAGACGAAAATCAATCATATATTGTTGGGGCCACCACTGCGATAACAGCGGCACAATCTAATATGTCACTGCAAAAACAAGGACTAGCAGATTTACAATCACAGTTCACTGGAATTTCCGCACCGGCAGCAGTTAATTCCTTAACAGATCCTCAGTTGGCAATTCCAGATAATACCATAGCAACTTCTGCGATTCAAACAGCGCCTGCGCTAGTTCCTAAAAGTTTTACTGGATATCAAACTCAACCAATACCTACACCTACGTCTACTCCAACTAATGTAGCATCTCCGGCTACATCTAGCATTAAATCTGCGGTACAAAATGCGAGAAGACAGCAAAATAGAACAGCGCAATGGAATTTAAACGCGGTTAATAGTGATTGGCGTGTTAAGTTAAGCCTAGCACAAGGTGCTGATTATCTTTATAAATCCGGAAATGCCGGAATACTAGCGCCACTACAACCCACCAACGGTGTAATTTTTCCTTACACTCCAAAAATAGACACGGCATATAAAGCACAGTATTCGCCATACGAGTTGACTCATTCAAATTACAAAGGCTATTTTTATCAAAGTTCTTCGATGGATACCATATCAATTTCTGCGTTGTTCACTGCGCAAAACACAGCAGATGCGAATTACCTACTGGCAGTAATACACTTTTTTAGAAGCGCAACAAAAATGTTTTATGGTCAAGATGCGCAAAGAGGTAGTCCGCCTCCTTTGGTATTTTTATCAGGCTTAGGCGATTATCAATTTAATAATCATTCTTGCTTGATAACACAATTTACCTACAGCTTGCCAGATGATGTAGACTACATACGTGCGCAGTACAGCAATCAATCAGGTCACGGTGGAACAGAACAAAGCAACAAATACGCAATACCCATAGGCGGGGCAGACGTCAGTAAAATGCGTTTAATGAGTACAGGACAAGATATTGCTGCCGGAGCTATGCCCTCTAATCAATTTGCGCAAGCGTCATCTAATCCAGGACAAGGCGCACCAACTTATGTTCCAACTAAAATGACAGTTACCATTAGTTTATTACCAGTAAATACACGTCAACAAGTTAGCCAACAATTTAGTTTGGCAGACTATGCTTCAGGTAGTTTGCTTAAAGGAGGTTTTTGGTAATGTCATCTTATAGTCAAACCAGTCCTTATTATCTAACAGGTGTTAGTCAGTATTTTTTAGACGTAATGGTAAACAGACCTGTACCTAAATTGTATGACGACCAATATTTTATGATAACTGCCGCTTACCAGTACCGACCAGATTTATTGGCGCATGATTTGTATCAAAATAGTGCCTTATGGTGGGTATTTTATCAACGCAATCCTAACACACTAACCGCGCCACCCTTAGACTTTGCCACAGGTGTAGAAATTTATCTTCCAAAAATTACCACCCTAAAATCAACCTTGGGATTCTAACATGGCTACCAGTACAAATACCACAGGCGGCGGCAGAGGTTCTGCTCAATTTGCCGCTGTTGATCCTAGGAGACTAGACGTTGCTCCAGTTGGCGGCGGCAGAGGTTCTGCTCAATTTGCCGCTACCGATCCGCGAAGATTAGACCACGAAGATTCTGGTAAACCTACAAAAGAAACAAAAGACAAAGCAGGCAATGCTTCAGCCAGTGAAGGTATATCACCTCGACCTAACATTTTAGATAATTATGCCAGTTACACTTATAATTTAAGTTGGTACATACTAACCACTAACCAGCTTAAAGACATGCAAACCAACGGCATTATAGATACCAACGCATGGTCGTTGTTGGTTCAAAGTGGCGGAGCGGCAGTAGGAAATCGAAATTCTTATTTTACGCTTGATTATTATTTAGATGATTTAGAAATTGAAAGTCAATTTACACAACAAGTAACGGCAGCAACGTCAATATCGTTTATTGTTACTGAACCTAACGGAATAACCTTATTAAAAAACCTAGCTAGTGCTGCCAAAGATATTAATCAAGAACCCTTGGCAACATTGAATAACACAATTTACGTTATGATTGTAAGATTCTATGGTTATGATGCGGCAGGGAATTTAGTAACCGACATTGGTGCGGCAGGAACTCCGGGTGCCGAAGCCAACAACACTAATTACGCAGTTATAAAATATTTTCCGTTTATGATCACTGATTTTACGTATACTGTAAATGGCAAAACCATAGTATATCACATCAAAGGTGTTTATAGCGGTACTTATTATGCTCAAAGTACTGCTTTTGCCAGTGTTCCATATAATGTAGAATTATCAGGCGAAACAGTAAATGACGTATTGAATGGCAAAGCAGCCAGTAAAGATACTGCGTCTGATACCAATGGTAGAGCAAAGGAATAACAATGGCTGGACTAAATCGTGTAGCACCAAATAGTAGAGGCGGAACGTATTCAGCTCAAACTCCAGCATCAATGCGAACTACTAACACTGATGCTTCTGACAAAAATACAACACCGGCTCCTTCTAAAGCATCTGCGGCACCTAAAGGCAATACAAAATATAATTTTTTAGGCTTATGCGAAGCACTCAATCAGTATGAAAAAGATTTAGTTAAAAGCGGTACAGTTGAAATAGCCAATTCTTACGAAGTCCAGTTTGTTCCAGAATCACTAGGTAGTTCAAAAGTAAAAATTCCCGGACAAACTGAAAAAAGCACAACGCCAATGCAACAAGATGGCACTGCCAAGTCTAAGATAGATTCAAATACAAACAGTATGAATACCACAGCAATGAATAAATCAGTGCTACAAGGTACACAAATTGTGCAGTATATAGAAACGGTAATGCGCAACAGTAGTTATATCACAGATCAACAAAAATCATCAACAGACGCAGTTGATGGTAAGAACACACCCAATGACAAAAGCAATAGCGATACATCCTGGTTTAAAATCAATGTTCAAGCGTACCCACTAAGTGATAAGCTAGATAAAAAACGCAACGATTATGCGTACCATATGGTTTATATAGTCAACACTTATGGTATTAATGAAATGAAAAGTCAGTACTTTCCGCCTGCTAAATTTAAAGGCATACATAAAGTCTATGACTACTGGTTTACTGGTATGAATACTCAAGTATTACACTTTGAGCAATCTTTCAATAATTTATGGATAGAAGTAATGACTGGAACCGCGCCTATACAGTCTACTGACAGCGAGTTAGCCAAAAAAATTCAGTTTCAAAATAAAAGAGTACCAATGACAAGAACCAGCGAAACTGATCAAGGTGCTAGTAAAGGAGCAATGAACCCAGCCAGCACCGCCGCTGATTTTTTATATAGTTTCGCTGATCAATCGGGTGTTAGTATTAAGATAATAGGAGACCCAGCTTGGATACAACAAGGTACAATAACAACTACCAACGCAAAAAACTTTAGTTTCGATGGATTTTATCCAGACGGAACTGTAAACACAGAAGCACAGCAAGCTGTATTTGCTATAAATTGGAACGCACCTGCTGATTATAATTTAGATACTGGTTTGGTTGACATCAACGCCGAAGCTGGTGGAAGCAATAATTTATCAAACGCAGATGCACAAGCCAGTACAGCTTATACGCTATTAGCAGTTAAAAGCACTTTTAAGAAAGGTCTATTCGAGCAAGAACTAGCGGGAACCATTTTAACAAACCTACATTCGAACGATGTAGTTGATGCCGGTAAACAATCATCTGATAAAGCGGCAGCTGAACCAGCCGCTACACCAACTGGTGGCGGAAGAAGTTCTGCTAAATTTGCCGCCACTGATCCACGCAGAGTAGATTTACCACAAACAGGAGGTGGTAGAGGTTCTGCTGGTTTTTCTGCCACCGATCCACGCAGAGTGGATTTGAACAGTTCAAAAAATCAAAATACTTCTTCTTGGCAATCACCAAGCAGTGCCACGCCAGCGTCAAATACCAATTCGTCTACTAGTTTGCCATCACCTAAGACATCTTCGCCTGCCGGACAACCAGTATCTAACAATACAACCGTAAGCGCACCTAATAAGAATTCGTCACAAAATACAAGTGTAAATAAAAGCACACAAGTAATGGCACCGAAAGATCAATAATGTCACTAAACACAGAACGTACCACCGGTAGAGCATCGAATTATAAATTTGATCGTGGAGGAATGCCTACAGATTTTGGACCCTTCAGTGGCGAGATAATGAATAATGTAGATCCAACGCGAAGTAATCGTGTACAAGTTTACATTGAACAATTCGCCGGCACTGACAAAACCAACAAGTCATTATGGCGTACTGTAAGCTACTGTCCACCATTTGGAGGAGCATCTCCTAAAACTAGTACTAGTGCCGGTACAGGCAGTTATGGCGATTCTAATAATCAACAAAGCTATGGAATGAATTTTAGCCCGCCGGATGTTGGCGTTAGTGTACTGTGCTTTTTTATTGGTGGAGATCCTAATCAAGGATATTTTGTAGGTTGTATACCATCACAAGGTGTTAGTCACATGGTGCCGGCCATAGGAGCCACAGAAAATGCCGCCACTCAAAATACCAATCAAGCAACGTATTTTGCCAATAGTCCGCAGTTGCCTGCCACTGAAATCAACAACTCGTCTAACAATACTGCTATAAACGAAAACCCACAGTTCTTTAACCAACAAAAACCAGTTCACAGTTATCTAGCCAGTGTATTATTTCAACAAGGGGTTGTTAATGATCCAATCAGAGGAGCCATAACTTCTTCTAGTCAGCGAGAAAGTCCAAGTTCGGCATTTGGTCTTAGTACTCCTGGCAGACCTATATATCAAGGCGGATTAAATGATGCTACTATTAAAGATCAAGTAGCATCTGGATCTGTAGCACCTGATGCAGTTAACGTAGTAGGACGTAGAGGTGGACACAGTTTAGTGTTAGATGATGGTGATGTAAGCGGCACAAACAATTTAGTGCGGATTAGAACAGCAAAAGGTCATCAAATCACCATGAGTGATGATGGTAATTGTTTTTATATTATGCATGCCAGTGGTCAAGTATGGTTAGAGTTCGGGCAAGAAGGTACTTTGGATGTCTACGCTACTAATTCTATTAATTTACGTACTGAAGGCGATATAAATCTACATGCTGATAGAGATTTTAACGTGTATGCGGGTAGAAACATCAATATGAAAAGCAATGTTAACACTACCTTACAAAGCGTAGGTACAACCACTATAAACAGTAAAGACGTATTAACTGCCTTCAGTGAAAAAGCCATCAAAGTCAAAAGTAACGGAGCCTTAACCATTGACTCATCTGGCGGAACTTGGTTAGGTGGCAACAACATCACGCTTCAAGCCAGTGGAATTGACCTTAATCCAGGATCAGCACCTGCTGTCACCGCTCCAAAAGCATTGATCAAGCGCACTATGCCAGGTACTAAATTCAATACCAGCACTGGATGGACTGTGTCACCTACTGCGATTGAAAGCATTGTCACTCGGGCACCTAGCCATGAACCTTGGCCTTATCACAATCAAGGGGTTCAGGTGGATGTTAAGTTGTCAGATGATAGCAATAGCTCGCCACCCGGAGCACCTACTGTGCCACCCGGGGTTAGTATAACCAAAATATCATGAGTAAATTTACCTATTCTCTACCGTCAGGGGCAGTATTTACAATGACAGCTCCGGAAGGCACTAGTCAAGCAGCCGCCGATGAAATATTTTATTCTCAAGCAGCCGCCGGCACTTTTGTAGGATATAAACCAGGGGACACCTTAACGCACCCTACTCACTCGTTTAATAATTTTGGTATATCACGTTTACAACGCGGCACTGCCGGTGTCGATGACAAGACGCTATTGGCTGTTATATCAAAACTACCAATAGTGGCACCAGTGCCTGAACTAGCGCACGTGCCGGTTCCAAACCCCATTAATCAAACCAACTTTATTCAAGTCAACAGCAATCCTAGTCAAGGAGTTTTTGCTACGCCTCCTACTCCTATAGGGTCTTTATCTTCAACACAAGTACAAGCGCTGATGGCGCAGACTGCGGCAGTGATTAATCAAGATGCTACATCTATAACACAAGAGTCAGGAATAGGAAAGTATGGATTTAATGCGCAACAACTGGAACGAGTAGGTTATATCAAACCAGGATACTCACAGAGATTTTGTCCACTTGATGTCAGCACACAGGCTAATCCAGATATTTTTGTTGCCTTTATGAAAAGCCCAACTCCGTGGACTGGACTAAACGGAGTATTAAGTGTAAATGATATATTAAATAACGAAGCACTTCAAAATCAAATTCAAACAACTCTTATGAGTCAAAGCCATGACGCACTGGTATCGGCAGGACTTATACAAGCTCAATCTACTGATACAACCAGTGTAAATACCGGACAGGTATACACCGCTGACGGTACATTGACAAAAACAGCGCCGTTGACTTTACTGGCATTGGCTCCGAAATCTAATTCCTCTGACGCTTTAGTAAACAACAATCTCTATAGTACAGCAGCCAGTGTAATCGGAAAAATAAAAAACCCAATCGACTTAGAAGCAGCCAGGTTAGATCCATATCCTGTTGGGATAGTGCCTGATAGCATACAAGGACTAGGTGTGAATGCGGTAGCATCTTATAGTTCAGGTCTTAACAGCTTGTCTACCGGTGCCGTTGGATTTTCTACCAATACACTAAACAACAGAGCTATGGCCAGCGGAGAAATCTCCCCTCAGTTATCAGGGTTAGCCACAGGATTAGCCGGCAGTACAAATCTAACGGCATCGATCGCTTCATCGTTAAATGGAGACATAGGTGCTTTGGTAGTCAATGCCAGTAAATTCGGTTCAAGCGTGACAGCATCCTGGTCACAAAACGCTCCTGCGTTGAATGCCATCGGAGGAGAAGGACTAGCAGGACTAGGAAATAACTTACCAACACAAGGTCTTCGTGTACCCGGTATTCCTGGGTTGCCATCAATACCTGGTATACCAGCAATACCCGGTATTCCTGGGTTGCCAAAACTACCGGGAATGCCAAATCTTGGAACAGGACTATCATCTAATCTTAATATGTTTGGTAAATCTTCTCAATTCGGAATAAATTTCAGCGATTTTTCATTAAGTAGCGCAGTAGCAGGAGTACAACCAGCCGCGGCCTTTAGCAACACCGTTAATCGCGCTACGTTAGATGCGTCAGTGACAAGGATTATAGGTACCAACAAAATTGCGGCTCCGACCTTTGAACCTCCATCCCCAGCTAGTTTAGGTAGCATAGCTGATGTATCACAAGCTCAAAGTTTATTGGCTAAAGTTAATGCTGTTGCCGGTGGTGGACTTGGATCGTTGAATGTAGGCGCTGTAGGCGGACTTGGTCAAGTGTCTGGTCTAGTAAATTCTGCTAAAAACCTAACAAGCGGTCAGCCACAAAGTGCTTTAGCACAGTTAATGAACACAAGAAAGTTCTAAATTTAACAAAATAAATACACATTATGACCAAATTTGTCGGGTTCAACACCATTAATCAAAATAAACAATTTACTCTTTTAGATTACGATTTAATAAAAAGAGATTTGTTAAATGCCTTCAACATTAGACAAGGTGAAGTCGTTGGACGCCCAGGGTACGGAACCTTAATCTGGAGCTATTTGTTTGAAAATCAAACTCCAGAAACACAAACAGCCATTCAAAAAGAAATTCAGCGGGTGGTTGCCGGAGATCCTAGACTGTACCTCAATAACATTAACATATATCCACAAGAAAATGGTATATTAATAGAGCTTGAACTACAAACGGTTGCTACTACTGATACTCAAATTTTGTCAGTATTCTTTGATCAAGTACAAAGAAATGCCAGTTATGTTTAGTATATAATCTGGACAGATTATACTGTAATAAATACTTAAACAATAAAAACTATGGCAACCACAACAAGACAAACAACGCTTTTTGGTATCGAAGACTGGAAAAAAATCTACCAAACATATAGTCAAGGAGATTTTCAAAGCTATGACTTTGAAACTTTGCGCAAAAGTTTCATTGATTATCTGCGTCTTCAGTACCCAGAAACTTTTAATGATTATATTGAATCATCAGAGTTCATTGCGTTGCTAGATGTTATGGCTTTTATGGGTCAAGCACTGGCATTTCGTTCAGATTTAAATGCTCGTGAAAATTACATCGATACAGCCGAACGCAGAGACAGCGTTATTAAACTGGCTAATTTAGTCAGCTACAGTCCACAGCGTAATACACAAGCCAGCGGATATTTAAAAGTATTATCGATCACTACTACAGAAAATGTCACAGACTATAACGGAATTGACCTAGCTAATATTACAGTCAACTGGGCAGATCCAAGTAATTATGATTGGCAAGAACAATTTACTACTATTATAAATGCTAGTTTAGTTAATACTCAAAAAATCGGGGTACCTAGCAACAGTCAAACTATATTAGGAGTTGGTACTCAAGAATATACCATCAATTTAGTACCAGGTTATTTGCCAGTGGTGCCGTACGTTGCTACCATTGACGGAATTAGCATGCCATTTGAAGCTGTTAGTTCAACTTCAATGGGACAATCTTACATTTATGAACCAGCTCCATTGCCAAATGGGCAATTCAACATCTTATTTCGCAATGATCAGTTAGGCTATTCTAGTGCTAATACAGGATTTTTCTTTTACTTCAAGCAAGGTTCGCTACAAAATCAAGATTTTAATTTACCTGATAGCATTTCTAACCGTACTGTTGATATCGGTATCGACGGCGTAAACAATACCGATGTTTGGTTATATCAGTTAGACTCTTTAGGCAATGTACAGTTGGAATGGGACAAGGTAGAATCAGTATATGCGTCAGTTGTTGACCAAATATCAACGACTCTGCGCAGTGCGTTTTCAGTTACCAGCAGACTCAACGATCAAATTACTTTGGTATTCGGTGATAATGTTTTTTCGGCAATCCCAGTAGGTCAATTTAGATCCTATGTCCGTGCTTCAAATGGTTTAAAATATACCATTAATCCAGAAAGCATGCAATCTGTTCAAATACCTATTTCTTATGTTAGCCGTACAGGAACTATCGAAACAGTTACTTTTACTTGCGGAATAACAACAACTGTAACCAATGCTTCTCCTCGTGAAACCATAACACAAATTAAAGAACGTGCTCCTGCGCGATACTATACACAAAATAGAATGGTAAATGGCGAAGACTATACAAATTTTCCTTTTACAACTTACAATTCTATTATTAAAAGTTCTGCTCTTAATAGAAGTAGCATAGGTACTAGTCGTTATCTAGACCTAGTTGATCCTACCGGCAAATATTCTTCTACCAATGTCTTCGGTGACGATGGAGCTTTATGGTATACCAATACCGCTTCTGCTTTTACTTTTGCTTGGCAAACTACCACTGATATTAACAATTTTATTTTAAACAAACTAGCACCAATATTAAGCAATGTTACGATGAAGCAGTTTTATCATGCTAACTTTCCTAGACCAGATTTATCAGCATTAAATTATAGTTGGAATGAAAGCACAACCATTGTAAATGAAACCACAGGATACTTCCAAAATAGCAACGGAGTCCCAGCGGTAGTAGGCACAACTGCAATCAACAATGCTCGATTTATTATAGAAGGTTCATTGATTAAATTTATACCTCCAACTGGTTATTACTTTGATGTCAACAATGAATTACAACTTGGTGTACCAACAACAAATCATGACCATTTAATAATCTGGGCAAGTCCGAGATCCATCGTTGGTACAGGAACTAACAATGGGTTAGGTAATTTATCTGACGGATCAGGCCCAGTGGTTCTTAATACGTATGTGCCTACTGGAGCTATTGTAGCCAGTGTTATTCCTTTATTTGTTAATACATTTAGTACTGCCACACAAACCAGCATTATTAATCAAATTTTAGTAAATGCTAATTTTGGATTAGGATATGACAATACCGGAGCCATTACTGGCACTCCTTATTCTTGGTACATAATTACTGCGCCTAATCTTAATCAAAGCACTGCCAGCTGGGGACAAGGCTATGCTGGCAACAGCGATGGAGTGAATTTAGACGCCAGTTGGATCATTCAATGTACGTACGATGGCTTACAATATACAACAAAATCTCGCAGTTTAAATTATTATTTTGGCAGCGTAATGGAAGTACGTTTTTTCTTTGATAATAGTCAGTCAATATATGACAGTCGAACTGGTACAGTTATTAGCGATTACATTAAAGTATTAAAAACAAATAGTCAACCAGATTCTAATCAACCTTTATTAGATGATATAGGACTTAAAATCATTGGACAACCAGTGCTTAGTGATGGATTAATTGACGATTATCAAATATCAGTCGGTTATCAAGATTATAATAATGATGGTATTCCGGATGATCCAGATTTTTATAGTAAGTTGGTAGGAATCTCGCCAACTTACTCATCAACGGCAGTTCCGTATGTATTTTTCCAGTTAACTTCTGATTTTGATAATTTAACTCGTTATTTGTTACAACCATCGAATAGCGTTATTAGTTTATATCCATTATTATCTGTTATTGAATTACACAAAGAAGAATATGTTACAGGTCAAATGTTTTATGCTTACGAAGAAAATAATTTTTATCAATTAACACTGACAACGCAAAATATAAGAATATTAACATTGACCTCAGGCTGGATAGCAAATGTAGGAAGACAAGATTTGTATTTTCAATATAGGCATAACAGTGGATTGTCTAATTTAATTGATCCGGGTAGTACTAATATTATTGATTTGTATGTAGTTACTTCAGAATATTATACAGCATACCAACAATGGATCCAAGATACAACCAATACAGTTACCAAACCAGCGGCTCCAACCATCAATGAATTAACTACAGCATATTCTGGACTTTTAAACTATAAAATGATAAGTGACAATATGATATTGAATAGCGTGGAATTTGTGCCATTATTCGGTAGCAAAGCTCCTACGGCACTGCAAGCTATGATTAAAGTAGTACCAGCAGCCAATAACAATGCCAGCAATAATCAAATACAAAATATGATATTAGCAACAATGAATGCTTATTTTGATATTTCTAATTGGGATTTCGGTAACACTTTTTACTTCTCTGAACTAGCAGCCTATATACATGCACAAATTGGAAATTATGTAGCCTCGGTGGTGTTGGTACCATTGAGTACTGATCAAACTTTTGGAAATTTATATGAAATTAAGTGCGCGCCAAATCAAATATTTGTAAATGGAGCGACTATTAATAATATTGAAATTATTAATTCATTATCCAACACTACACTACAAACCTCCGGGGCCCAATAATGGCTACTAACATTCGATCAGTAAATTTTCTCCCGGAAATATTCCAAACTCCGGTTAATAGTCAATTTTTGTCTGCTACACTTGATCAGTTGATTCAAGAGCCACAGTATAAAAAAACACAAGGATTCATAGGTCAAAAAGTTGGTCCAGGCGTTAATCCTGCTGACAATTATGTACTTGAATCTACGGCAGACCGTACAAATTATCAACTTGAGCCTGGGGTAGTATCGTTAAATCCATCTACTGGAGAAGTTGATGATGTTATTACATATCCAGGTATTATTGACGCCATACGTACCGAAGGTGGTATAGTTGATAAAACCGACAGACTGTTCGAAAGTGAATACTATACGTGGGATCCGTTTGTAGATTTTGATAAGTTCAGTAATTATTCTCAATATTATTGGTTACCTGCTGGACCTGACGCAGTAAATGTATCTGCTACTTCTATACCTCCGACTCAAACATTTACAGTAACTCGAACTAACAACGCTTATTCTATCAGTGGATACACAGGACTAAATCCTACTATTAACTTGGTTCGCAATGGACATTATAAATTTAATATAGCGCAAAATAGTAAAGAAACTATTCAATATAGAGTCATTAACAAAGGAACAACTTACTGGTCTATTGATAATCAAGCTAATAATCCTACAATGACTTTAGTCAGAGGCAATACTTACATTTGGAATTTAGTGCAAGACGCATCTCTGGCCTTTTACATTAAAACAGCAGAGTCCATTGGACTTACAGACGTCTGGAGCGAAGGAGTTACCAACAACGGGATAACACAAGGTCTCGTAACCTTTACTGTACCTTATGATGCTCCTGACACCCTGTACTATTGTAATGATAGCGAGTATAATTTAAGAGGCACTCTAAACATTATTGACGCGACAGCGGATAATGGGCCTAAATTTTGGATACAAAGCCAACCAGGCGTAAATGGCACATTGTCGTGGAGTAATAATATTTCCAGCCGAACTGTGCTAGGAGTTAGTGATAATGGTATTAATAACGGAACACTAAATTTCGACGTGCCATCAAGCTCTAGTCAAGAACTGTATTATACCATAGCCGAAAACGATATAGTTGATTTGGTAGTAGATTCTACGTACAAATTCAATAAAATTAATGGAGTAACACCACAGCAATTTTTACGATACTATCCAAAAGGTATTGACGGTATTACCAATATTGATAATCGCAGTTTAATTTTTACAACTACCACTAGTGATGTGGCCGCTGGCGGCTGGTATGATCACCATTTAAACAATACAACTACTCCTATTGTTGATACTAATATTCAGTTCGGTATTTGGAAAGCTACTTATATTACCGGAGCAGATAACATACAGAGAATTAAATTATCTCCAGTTAAATCAGTAGCAATTCCTAAGGTCGATAGTAATGGCAAAGAAACGATTAACACTAGCTATACCGTAGCTTATGGAACGCAATATGTTAACACGCAATGGTTTAGAGATACATCAGGTTATTTCGCACAAGTTCCTTTACTAACAGCATCAGCCTCGAATTTATATTATCAAGATAGCGAAAATCCTGCTATCTATGGAATTATTAATTTAGTCAATGAAACTTCTACGAACAATCCCGTTATTGTAACCAATGCTACAGGTAGTGGCACTACAGCTACTTTGACTTTTGATACACAAATTACAGAACCTTTTCTAGCAGGTAGCACAATTACAGTTTCTGGAATAACTCCAGCCTCGTACAATGGTACATTCAATGTAGTGTCTTCTAGCACTTCTTCGGTAACGTATGTGTGTACAGAAACAGCAAATTACATAAATGGCGGGGTTATTAATTCAATTAGTTCGAGCGTTTATATTGACGTTGAAACTGAGATATTAGGAAAAACCACTTATACAAGTCCTAATGGGGTTACATTTACCAACGGACTAAAAATCACCTTTCAAGGCAGTGTATATCCTGCTACATACCAAGATAACACGTATTATGTTCAAGGTGTCGGTACTGCTATTGTGTTATTACCAATAACTGATTTTGTTGTCCCTGAATCTTATGCTACTGAAGTAGGCTTAGTGAACGTAACACACGCAGTTGGAAATGGATCTCAAGTGGTATTATCTTACACTCCCTTAGATTCAGCACCATTTTTATTCGGTGAAATAATTGTTGTAAGTAATTTAATATCTTATGACGGAAATTTTAATGGTACGTTCATTGTAAAATCTTGTACTACATCTGAAGTAATTTTTAACAGCACTGCCGTCGGAACATATATCAGTGGCGGGGTAATTAATGCCGCTGGTAAACAACCACTGTATCCTGATTATATGACAATTAGTCAGTCTAGTATTGATCTTAATCCGTGGTCACGAAGTAATAGATGGTTCCACGTAGATGTAATCTCGGCTACTGCTAGATATAACAATACATCATTAACCTATGTTAAATCGCAACGTGCCAACCGTCCTATTTTAGAATTTAAATCAGGTATAAAATTATTTAATTTTCCGGTTAAAGGATTGCCTCCTGTTAACGTTATTGACTTTAAACAGACCAATGCTTTATTAAATGTCAACGGTGCTATAGGTTATGGCTCTGATGGTTATAATTTTGTTCAAGGAAGTTTAGTTATATTTGCTGCCGACGCTAATATTAATGTACGAAAACAAGTATATCAAGTTAATTTTATCGAACCTGACTCTAATGGTTCAACTACTCCAATAATTGATTTGATACCAACAAATTACAGCCCTGCGTTAACAAATCAAGGCACAGTTTGTTTAAATGGAATTAACTATTCTGGAAAAAGTTTTTGGTTTAACGGAGAAAACTGGGTAAGTAGCCAGCAAAAAACTTCAGTAAACCAAGCTCCGTTGTTTGATGTATATGATGTTAACGGAAATAGTTTCGGAGATGTTGTATACTATCCTAGTTCAAATTTTAGCGGATCTAAACTACTAAGCTATGCTGAAAAATCATCTAGTCCGGTTGATTCTGTATTAGGTATACCTTTAGATTTTTATAATATTAACAACATAGGAGGTATTGTATTCAATAACAATTTGTATTCTGATACCTTTGTATACACTCCCTCTGGAACTGGTACAACAGTTAGTATTAGTACAGGTTATGTACATCAATATACATCAGAATTTGATTTTACTATTGAAACAGGATGGCAAAAAGCCATCGCACCTAGCTTACCTAGGCAACAGTTCCAATTTAATTATGACGGAAATCCAATACAACTCGATGTAATAGCATCAACAACACTGCCAGTACCGGCAGTTCAAATCTTTATTAATAATACTTACCAGTTATCTTCAACTTATCAATTGTCAATTAACCCAAAGACTCAAACCACAGTAATTACATTAACTGGAGCAGGATATGTTACAGGTGACATTATTGAGGTATTGGTATATAGTGATCAAGTAAGCAATCAAGCGTTTTATCAAGTACCTATTAATCTTGAAAATAATCCTTTTAATACCAATAGCGCTCAATTTACATTAGGAACGGTGAGAGAACATTATACTACCATATGTGAAAACTTAGTTTCGTTCAACGGAGTAATAAACGGGCCTAATAATACACGAGATTTAGGAAATATTGTTCCTTACGGACAGCAAATATTACAACAATCGTCGCCATTGACACTAGCAGGATATTTTTTACGTTCGACAAATTACAATATATTTTCTGCTTTAAGCTACAATAGTCGTGAATACATCAAGTATAAACATAAATTATTAACTGCGGTAACACAACTAGATATAAACAGTACACAAACGGTCAGTAGTATACTCGATGCCGCAATACAAACAATAACAAAAACTCTAACCGGGTCTAATAGTTTTTACTGGAGCGACATGCTACCTTCAGGAGTTAACTATATAACTAACACGACAATAGTAAATCCAATTACCGCAAATATTTTTAATACCAAGCAAACTTATGATTTTACAGCTAGTAATTATTTAGGATTATTGGTTTATGTCAATAATCGTTTATTAATACGCAATGTAGAATATACAGTATCGTCTTACAGTCCTAAGTTGACTATATTAGTTACTTTGAATATCGGAGATGTAGTTACAATAAATGAATATTCAAATACCATAGGCAATTGGTGCCCAAATACTCCTAGCAAAATGGGATTGTATCCGGTTTATACACCAGAACGCTATACAGACACTACTTATGCTACTGGGTCAGTGGACGTTATTCGTGGTCATGACGGAAGCATTACTATTACATTCGGAGATATACGTGACGATGTACTGTTAGAGTTTGAAAAACGAATTTTTAACAACATTAAAGTCGATGATAATCCGATCCCATTAACCACAGAAGAAGTTAATCCTAATTTTTACCCAGCACAGACCACTGCTTTGTTGCCAGGATTTTTCCGTCAAACTTCTTACAATTATGACGAAGTAACACAAATATTAAATGAAGATTTTTTATCGTGGGTAGGACAAAACAAAGTAAATTACACTACTCATGCCGCATATAAAACGTCTAATCCGTTTACCTACAACTACAGTCAAACATCCAATCGACTTGACAACAAAAAATTCCTACAAGGCAACTGGAGAGGAATTTATCGATATTTCTACGACACTGAAACACCACATCTCACACCTTGGGAAATGGTGGGATTTTCACAAGAACCAACCTGGTGGACCAGCAGATATGGTCCAGCTCCGTATACTTCAGGCAACACCGTGTTGTGGGATGACTTGGAAGCAGGTATTGTTGGCGACATCACTGGTCCGTATATACTACCTGAATACAAACGTAGCGGATTGAGTAAAATAATACCGGTTGATTCAGAAGGACATTTATTGTCACCAGATAAATGTTTAGTTTGGGGCACTACGGACGCTTCAACTTTTTCAAAGTCTTGGACTACAGGAGACGGGGGTCAAGCAGAAGCATCATGGTGGAAGTCATCGTCGTATCCATTTGCCATCATGCGGTTGTTGGCTCTTACCAAACCAGCTCAGTTCTTTTCTTTATTTGCTGATCGAGATTTATATCGTTATGATACCACATTAGGTCAATATCTATACAATCGTCGTTATCGATTAAATGCTAGTGGATTAGAAATCTACGGTAGCGGAGCAAGTAAGGCAAGTTATATTAATTGGATTGTTGATTACAACAATCAATTTGGAGTTAATTCTACATCAGTGTTGGTAGCTGATCTAGCGAATTTAGATGTTCGTTTATGTTATCGATTAGCTTCATTTACTGATCAAGCTTACTTAGAAATTTATTCAGAACGTGCGGGGCCAAGTTCAAGCAATCAAAGTTTACTAATACCACCGACTAGCTATGATTTGATTTTTTACAAAAACCAACCTTTTAATCAAATCATATATAGTGCCGTAATCATAACAATGTCTTTGTTACCAAATAATTTAACAGGATATACGGTATATGGATACAGTAATTTACATCCTTACTTTAAAACTGCAGTGAGTATTCCCGGAGGAACTTATCAGACAATTACCGCGGGAAATATCTCAGTTCAGATACCTAGTCAGTATACTAGTAATACAAATGAAATACCGTATGGATATACTTTTACCAGCACAGCCAGTGTATGTGATTTTTTACTAGGGTATGGAGTATGGCTGGAAAGTCAAGGGTTAATATTTAACAATGTCGCCAATGGTTATACATTAAATTGGCTACAGATGTCTCAAGAATTTTTAAATTTTGCCGCCCAAGGATGGAAAACCGGCACAATGATTAATTTAAATCCGTGTGCTACTACGATAACCGCAGGACAACCGATTAGTATTGTTGATACAATATCTAGTTTGACTCCTGAAAATATGTTATTAGATCAAACACACAAAGTAATTGACGTAAGTACAATGATTGTGACAAGGAATGGTAATGAATTTTCAGTAACATCTACTAGCGGTCAAACTATTAATTACTTGACATTAAAATTTACTAATTATGAAAATATAATAGTATTCAATAATATTAGTCAATTTAATGATTTAATTTATGATTCAGTAACAGCATCTCGGCAATCTAGGCTAAGTTTACTTGCTTCGACTACTACTGAATGGGACGGGCAATTAAACGCACAAGGATTTATACTTAATTTAAATAATGTAGTTGAGTGGAAACCTAATATAAAGTATACAAAAGGTTCGATTGTTCTTTATAAAAATAACTATTGGCAAGCCACTACAATCAGTGAATCACAAGCGGTATTCAATTATGCTGACTGGATTAAAACAGAATATCAGCTGATTGATAAAGGCATGTTGCCTAATTTAGCTAATAAAGCTGATCAATTAGTTAGTGCTTATGATATTCACCAAGCTAATTTAACCAGCGACGTTGATTTATTTGCGTTTGGATTAATAGGTTTTCGACCACGTCAGTTTATGACTGACATGAACCTAAATGATATAACTCAAGTACAATTATATCAACAGTATATTGCTGCCAAAGGTACTAAAACTGCCGCTCAAATATTTAACAATGCTGACTTAGGTAAAGAATCAGGAAAATATTATATCTATGAAAATTGGGGAGTTTTATCGGGAACTTACGGTGCTCAATCTAGCAAAAGCTACGTTGAGATACAACTTAATGAATCTTTATTAAATTACAATCCTTCGACGGTCCAAGTAGTTTTACCAGGTGAAATTAGTCAAGCTAATCAATCAGTATATTTGTCTAATTTATGGAAAGAAAGCTATAACATAACAACAACAGACATATTGCCAGTCACTTATGAAAACTCTAATAAAGTTGCGTCATTGCCGACGGCAGGTTATGTATGTTTAGATGATGTAGATGTCACTGTTTTTGATATCAAAGACCCAACGACTATTGATGCCGACATTGATAACATAGGAATTGGTACTTATGTTTGGGTTGCTAAAGCCAGTAGTTATGATTGGGGGGTTTACCGTGTAGCCGAGCTTGACGGCAACTTGATTCAGTTGTCTGACAATCTCAATGGAACCAGCTTGGCGTTATTCAACCAAGCTCATAATTTATCAACGGGTGATTTAGTCGTCATTAAGTATTTTAATCAAGGGGTTAATGGCGTATATAGAGTATTGAATGCCCCTAGTATAAATTCAATCACCATATCGTTTACGTTTACAAACACAAATTCAACGTCAGTAACAGGTACTGGATTAGTATTTCATTTACAAAATGCTCGCGTTAGTCAAGCAAGCGACATTGCCACATTACCATTTGTAAACTCTTTAGTACCCGGAGCAATTGTTTGGACAGATGACGACGGGACTGGGCATTGGAAGACCTTACAAAAACAAAGTCCGTTTACCATTAATTCAACAATCGTTCCGGGATATAATCCAACATTCCGTTACGGTGTTGCTGTAGACCAAGCAACTGATAATTCAGAAGCACTAGTCGGAGCGCCAAACTTACAGCAAGGAGCAGGTTCTATACTAGTTTATTCTAGAGGAAGAACTACTGATTATGATTTTATCACGTCACTGACTTTAACAGCAAGAGGAACCGCTGGCTACGGAAATATGATTTCTATTGGTAACAATAATTGGGCAGTAGCCGGAGCCAGTGCCAGTTTGGCAAACCTAGGATACGCTGTAACCATATATCATAACTCAGTTGGGGCGTACTCTCAACTTCAATTGTTGGTACCAGATAGTCAAGACCCTAATAATATTTTACCAGCTAGATTTGCTGAATCTGGCATAATCAGCTCTGACGAAAATTGGATGTATTTAGGAGCGCCAGGCATTAATTCTGTCTTTGCTTATCAAAGGGTTATACATATTGCTCAGTCGATAACGTACACAGTATCTAGCTCAACTAATCAATATCAGTATTCTAATGCCGTACAAATTAATTATCATTTACCCGGTCAACTGATTGTTATATTAGATGGCATATACTTAGTTTATAATAGAGATTATACTATTGATAAAGATTATGTATTTTTAAATGTTGCGCTGGTTGATCAAACGTTGATTATTAAAAACCGACGAGCACTACAATTAGATTATAATGATTATGCAAATGTAACGCAACATACTACTTCAGGCAATGGATATAGTGCTGTATTTGATGTAAAAAATACTCATGGAATTTATGCTGTTACTCTTAGTGAGCCAGGATATTTTTATGCAGTTGACGATGTTATTACAATCGCAGGAACTCGACTTGGTGCGGCTTCTCCCGCTAATGATATAACCATTGTTGTTACTGCTGTTAATTTTGGAGCAATTACATCATTCACTGTGACTGGCACAGCTATACAAAATACCACAGGATCGTATAATATAGGTAACTTGTTATATACTGTTACTAGCATTTATAGTTTTACTATAACTGTAAATCAACAAATACAACGTCCTTACTTAGACTATACTTTTGACACGGTTACTCAAACTATATTGTTCAACAACGCATCTCTGCCGTCCGCAGGATCTAATATAACGGTGTCGGCAGCAAGTTATTGGCAATACGTCAGTACCATTACATCTGCTAATTCAATTCCAGGCGATGATTTCGGAGCTACTGTATCTACCACTACAGATGGTCGTCAGATAATAATAGGAGCACCTAATGCCACTGTGAATAATATAGTTAACGCAGGAACAACTTATATATTTGACAGAGCAGTAGTACGTTTTTCAGTATCAAATACAGCACAAATGACGTACACGGTACCAGGAAATATATTACAAATTCCGGGTGTACTGGTAAACTCTGTAGCATTAACTAATACTGCTTTAACTCCAACTGGTCAATTTACTTTAGTTGGAAATAACATTGTGTTTTCTAATATAGCATTTAATTATGGTGATATAATTGAAATTGAAACTAATCAAATACAGCAAATACAGCAGATTATTTCAGCAACACCAAGTTATGAAGCGGCTTATGGTAAATCATTGGCTACTAATGCATTAAACAATGGTATATACGTAGGAGCACCGTTTGACAGTACTTACGTACCACAAGCTGGATCAGTAGATTATTTGATTAATCAATCTAGAGTATATGGGATCACAACATCATTGATTGCCAATCCTGTGTTAACACCGTCGGGTACGATTCGGGTTAATAATTATATTGTCACTGTGCCGGCTATGCCTATGAATAATGTTTTAGGACTAGCTGATGCTATTAATGCTGTCAATATACCTAACGTAACAGCAACTACTTCTGCTGATTTAACGTTTGCCACAGACGGTGTATCAAAAGTTTATTATGTCGGATCGTTGTATTCAAATGCCAGCTCGTATAACACAGTAGTTTATATTAATGAACAACAAGCACTAGCAGGAATTGATTACACGTATGATCCTATTACACAACAACTATATCTTTTAGACATACTTCCGGTAGGAAATACAATAAAGGTAATCTCTGGTAAACTAATCATAACGGTTAAAAATACCAAGTCTGCTACTGCTAATAACATGCTTACTGTATTGCCTGGATTGAGCAATTCTGTATTCTCACAGTTAGGCTTCGAAACGTTTACTTTAGCACAACAAATAGTAAGCCCGGCTCCGGCAGTGTATGCTCAGTTTGGTAGTTCTATAGCAATTAATACCAACTCTGTTAATTTAATAGTAGGTGCTAAAAATGGTAATGTTTATGAAACTACTACTTTTGATGGTAGCAAAACTTATTTCGACGAACACAGCACTGGTATTTTTAACCCTATTAATAATAGTGGTGTAGTTTATAGTTATGATTATTTTCCTAGTAGCACAACCAATATCAACAACCCAGGAAAATTTGTATTCGGTCAACAACTTTATAACAAGAATCTTCAACTAGGATATGAATTTGGTACAGCGGTTAGTTATATAAACGGGGTGGCATTGGTAACAGCAACTGGCGGATCAGTGACTAATGTTGATGGAATCCCATCAATCACAGTACTAGATAATCCTAGTAACACACCAGCATGGCAAGTTATACGATCACAACAACCTGTGGTTGATATATCTAAAATTGACAGTGTGTTTGCTTACGATGGTGGACAAGCTAGCGGGGTTAACACTACTGCCAACGCAGGAAAACAAACGTATTTCGATTTTTTCGATCCACTACAAGGTAAGATATTAGGGATTGTTAACAGCAATATTGACTATACAGGAGCCGTTGATCCTGCTCAATACAACAATGGATCTGTACATAACAATGGTAATGTATGGGGCAAAGATCACGTTGGCGAAATGTGGTGGGATACAAATACGGTTCGTTTTATTGATCCGAATCAAGATGATATTGTATACTCAAGTCGCAGATGGGGAACGACTTTTCCTGGAAGCAGTATAGATGTATATCAATGGGTAGAAAGTTTAACAACACCTGCTGGGTATACCGGGCCAGGTACACCGTTGAGTACAATTAGTTACAGCATAAATTCTCAACTAGGACAAAATAATATTTTTCAAACATTGTATTATTTCTGGGTAAAGGGAATAACGACAATATCAACGGATTCTGGCAAAACACTGAGTGCTAGTGCTATTTCAAATTATATTATTGATCCTCGTAGTAGTGGATTACCTTACATTGCCGGACTCAACGCTTCTACTATTGCTATCTACAACGCACAAAATATATTAAACTCAACTGATACTATTTTAAGTATAGGATTTGATCGTCAACTAACTGATGGTGCGGTTCATCAAGAGTATCAGCTTATCAGTGATGGCATAACAGATTCGTTTTTAAATGATCAACTATATCGAAAATTTCAAGATAGTCTTTGCGGAGTTGATACAGCAGGTAACCTAGTGCCTGATCCTTTGCTAAGTCCAGGCATGCGATATGGCGTTCAAGTCAGACCTAGACAAAGTATGTTTGCTGACAGATTTATAGCATTGCAAAATTATTTAGAAAGAGCAAATGCTATTTTGCTACAGTATCCAATCGCAGAAACACGTAGTTTTAATCTGCTTAATTCTGTTGAAACTATACCATCAGTTGGAACCAGAGCTTGGGATGTAGAAGTCGCCAATTTAGAAATCTTAAGTTATCAAAATCTTAGTGTTGTTCCGGTAGGATACAAATTTTTAGTTCTTAATGACAGTAGTCAAAATGGCTCTTGGACAATTTATCAAGTGCAATTAGATAAAACGTTGTCACTGATTCGAATACAAAGTTATGACACTAAATTATATTGGTATAAAGCAAACTGGTATCAAACTGGCTATAACAGCAGTATTGCTCCGTTGGCAGCAGTACAAAATTACGGCCAGCTGGTAACCTTGAGTTACAATATAGTACCAGTCGGTGCCAGTGTACGTGTTATTAATAACGGAATAGGATTATGGGAAATTTATCTTCGAACCGGAACCGATCCTGTTAAAGATTGGACCCGTGTTGGTTTAGAAGACGGAACCATACAATTTTCCGAAGAACTGTGGAATTATTCATTAGGTAAGTTTGGCTTCGATGGAGAAGTATTTGACTCGCAGTATTTTGATAAATCTCCGCAAACCGAAACTCGTTATATAATTCAAGCATTAAATGAAGAAATTTATATCGACGATTTACTGAGCGAACGTAATAGCAGTTTAATTTTAATGTTTAACTATGTGTATAGTGAATTCACTAACCCAGATTGGTTAGTAAAAACCAGCTATGTCAATATCGACCATAACATTCGTTCTTTGTTGCCTTATCCTACGTATGTCGAAGACAATCAAGATTTTGTGACAGAGTATTTTCAAGAAGTAAAACCATATCACGTTCAAACACGACAAATTAATTTGATATACGATGGTATTGATGTATTTTCGGGTGACATGACTGATTATGATATACCAGCCTACTGGAATACTTCGTTAACTGTACCACAATTTACTAGCCCAATTTTAACACCGTATGATACAGCAGTAACTCCTCATTATTCTATTGCCAGTGATACTATTGCTGGATCACCTGTGTGGGCAACACCGAGTTTATATAGCCAGTGGTATAATAATTACTCTTATAGTGTAGTTAATGTTGAAATTATTAACTCTGGTGCTGGTTATACATTTACTCCAACTATTACTACTAGTGGAAATTGCGAGATAACAGTGGTTGTGAATAGCACAGGTGAATTATCCGCTGTTACCATTGTTAATCCAGGCAATGGATATACAACAACTCCTATAGTTACAATATCTAGTGGCGGTTTGCCAGATAATTGTATTACTTGGGAGTCTAATTTAACAGTCAGCGCAGGAAATTATATCATCACACGCACCAATAACATTTACTTGGTACTCAATGATGGCATGTTGGGATTGATAGAACCGTTAGACACCAATAGCGTTAGTAATGGCACTGTGTCTTTAACTTATAAAGGCACTAGAGCAACTATTGTTGCTCGTTTAGGAAATTCTCCAGTTAGAGAATTTAAAACCACCATTAAATATGACCGCTATGAATATCGATCAGGCATATCTGAATGGAAAGCTGGTACTCATTATGTCTTAGGAGACAAAGTAAGTTATAATGGAGCGGTATGGAAAGCTACTGTCACGGGATCTAGCGCAACATTTGATACTACTAACTGGACTAGTGTTGCTGCAAGCGAATTAAGCGGCATCGATCGTACATTATTTCACTATGCCCCAGGCTCATCTACACCAGGCTTATCCTTGCCATTACTAATCAATGGCATTGACTACCCTGGAGTACATGTACAAGCTCCTAGATTTAATCAAAATACTGGATTTGACCGTGGCAACTATGACATCAACCCCTATGATAATATTTCAATCGATGATAACGGACAGCCAACTTATGATCTTGGAATATTAGACACTATATTTAAAAGTGCTTACCGTGATGTATATTTAGGCACACGAGCTACTGACATAAATGTGTCAGGCGGTGCGTACATTGATGAATATTCCAGTCACGCGCCGGAAGAATTGGTACCGGGCATAGAATTTGATACCTTGGATATGCGTGTGTACACCAATCCAGGAGCAGGCTGGTTGAATCAAGGACATGGTTTCCCCCAGAATTTACAAAGAGTAGTGTACGACGCAACTTCACTGACAATTAGTTTTGCTAGTAACTTGTGGTATCCTACTACTTTGAATATTGTTAACGAAACAAAAAATATTTTATTAGCTGAGGGAGTTGATTATACTGTTGATTGGGTTAACAAAGTTATTACTATGTTAACTCCTGCTAGAATAAAAGTTGTCGACAAAGATTTATTGGCAATTTATGTATATGAAATAGGTGGTGGCAATCAAGTATTCAAAAATGCCTACATTGGGACAGACGCAAACAATCAAATTACAGTTCCTTTGTATCTTGATACAATTCAAGAATTTGTTATTTTTGTCAATGGTGTTTACTTACCACGTATGACATACGGATCTGAAAATTTTGATACACAAGGATTTGATTCAGGTGACACTACAGATGATTCAGGATCATTTGATTATAATCTTTGGAATTACAGCCCAGTACAAGGTGAATATCAATCTACAATTATTAGATTTAAAAATCATTATACAAAAGCTGACTATATTACAGTAGTTGCCATAGCACCAGCAATAATCCAAAGCAAAGAAACATATCATTCTTGGAGTATTCCTGTAACAGAAGTTATTACTGCTAACTCAGTTGATTTAAGTTATCTTATTGAAAGCAGTATGATTTATACTAACCCAGTAAATGCCATCGTTACTATAGCCGGAAAAAGAGCTCGACCACCAGCAGGTGCTGTTTATACAGGCGACGGTGTTAGCCAAGAATTCATGCTTCCACAACGATTAGGATTCAACCAGCGTACTATAACCAATGATGATGTTGTTGTTTATGTTAACAGCATAAAACAAGATTCTTCATCTTATATTATTAATCCCATAATTACCGGAACATCGTTAACTTTTATAACAGCACCAGCATTAGATAAGGTTATTTACATTGCGGTTACACGTGATGCTCAGTTTATCATTGATCCAGAATCTAAGATTTTAGACATTAATCCTAATGGTGGGTTGTTACCTACAGATGATGCGTTAATTACAATAACATCATTCAATGACATTAATGAGCAACAATTGTTGACGCAAGTATTCGTTGGTCCTGTAACAGAGGGAGACTTAATAACCCAAGGGTTTGACTCAACACCTTTTGACACCGGAGATTACACGCAGGAATTAGGTTCTTTTAGTTATACCATTGACAATACTCCACTACCAGAAGGATTTGCTAGTGTTCCTTTTGATACCGGAGTAATTACAAATGCTGCCGGAACATTTGACTTTGCTACTAAGATAGTAGCAACAATAAATGATTTAGACTTGAAAAGAACAGTACAAAATATTGATAGATTATATGTGTCATTAAATGGAAAGTTATTAAATTCTTATATAGATTATACAGTTGACGGATCATTATTAACATTAACTTCTGGATTACTTAGTCCAACTGATACCGTAGTTATAACGCAAATGACAGATATTGTAGTTCCAGAGCCCTTGGAATTCCGTTTATTCCAAGACATGCGCGGAGTACAAGCAACTTACCGTATGTCAAAAGCATCAACTACCATGCTTACTTCTTTATTATCTGAAATAGATGATGTAATGTATCTAACCGATGTAACGGCATTGTCAAAACCAGACTTTGCAAATAATCTTTGGGGTATTGTAACCATTGACAGCGAAAGAATAATGTACAGAGATATAGATTATGATAATAACAGTGTCAGCGGATTATTGCGCGGCACAGCAGGAACTGCGGTCACTAACCATGATGTAAATTCTTTGGTATATAATATGGGCGAGGTTAATTTGTTACCTTCTAATTTACAAAATTACGCGGTAAGTAACCATGCGTTAGGTGACGGAATCGAAACACAATTTACTGCCGTAGATATTAGATTAGGAACAGCTGATACTGTAGTATGGACACAGACAAATTCTTACTCCGCTGGAACAATAGTTAAATCGGCAAATAAAAATTATCGAGCAAAAAAATCAACTCCGCAACATATTTTGTTAAACAATATAGCATATTGGCAGCCACTTGATGTTGCTGTACAGGTTTTTGTAGGAGGAATTCTACAGTTTGGAAACTACTCTGTGGTCAACGAAGATCCTGTGGTTATTCAATTTAACACGGCACCTAAAGCAGGATCTGAGATATTAGTACTTGTAAATCGCGGAATATCATGGTATACACCTGCGGAAAACACATATTTACAGCTAGATGAGTCAGCATCAGCTAGGTTTTTTAAAGGTGAATAAGTCTTTCGGCGCTCAAAAACTGAATAAATAAACTATAAGATTATGGAAAATACTAAACCTGAAGTACCTGTCAACTCTGAAAAAAAGCCAAATGAAACCGGCGCAGTGAATGTTGACGGATTTTTAAAGATATTTGACCCAAACACTAAGAAAGTGTTTACCGAG